>VYMC01000151.1_pt1 | contig 22066 bp, 24 predicted proteins | sample 5115301 | NCBI WGS metagenome assembly VYMC01 (sample SAMN12291802, study PRJNA351875) | freshwater metagenome | isolation source: freshwater lake | place: USA: Michigan, Wintergreen Lake | collected 2013-08-08 | reverse complement strand
CTCTTGCTTAGTCATTTTTAGGTCATTCTTATATTTTCTTTTTTGATAGATGTAATCTGCAAAAGCTATTGTAACATAAGTCATACCTACGTAAAGTATCAAATCATAAGAAAGCTCTGCCATTAAGTTTGTGAACTCTCCAAATGGCTTTTCAGCAAGAGTTACTATTTCTTCAATATGTTTATCTATTATAAGGTAAAGTACAATACCAATAAGAGTCATCTTTACAATACTTTTACCTAATTCAAAAAGTGATTGGCTTGAAAAGAAAATCCTCTTTATCCCAGAACCTATCTTAAAAACTTTAGTATAATTTTCTATATCGGTAAATTTCTTGCTTGAGAAGTTAAATCCTACTTGACCTGCCTCTGCTACAATAATAACAAAAAACATAACCAACATTAATGGAAGAATTAGTTGTGCTAAAAAGTAAAGTAATTCAGGATAATACTTAAATACATTTTGGTCAGTTAGGACTATTGTCCCTGAGTTTTTGAAAAGGTAACCCATAAAACCTTTCATTCCTGTAATAATGCCACTACCGAGCATATAGGTAATTAATCCACCAATTAGAATTACAACAGATGTTGTAACATCAACAGATTTTGCAACTTGCCCTTTCTCTCTAGCATCGGAAAGTCTCCGCTGGCTGGCGTCTTCGGTTTTTTCTTGACCTTCTTTATTCTCTGCCATATCAGTAAACTCTTGCTGGGTTCAAACTTAAAAGTATTTCCATAATTTCTGTTTGCACTCCTGAAAGTGAAAATTTAGCAACCATCACAAATATTGGAATAGATATAAATAGCATCACTAAGCCAATAGATACTTTGAATTGGAAACTTAATGCAAAGATATTAGTCTGTGGTGCTACTCTTGCAAGTAATGCCAACGATAGATTCGTTATAAACATAGCAAGTAATATAGGAGAGGACAGCTTAATACCAATCATCAGCATTGATGTAGCCATTTTTACAAAATAGTGGATTGTAGTTTCAGTAATTCCAAAGCTTTGAATTGGAACTGCTCTGAAACTTGCAAACATTGCTTCAATTAAATAATGATGTCCATTGATAATCAAAAATATTACTACTACAATAAGCTCTTTTACTTCACCAAGTAAAGTAGGATTTGCATTTTCTGGGTCAAATAAAGCAGATGTCTGATAACCCATCTCTGTATCTATCAATCCACCTGCAAGCCGAGCGGCATAGAATACTGTATTAGCTGCAAAACCTACAATCATACCCACCATAAACTCCTTAAGTACTAAGAAAGTCATATTCCAAAGGTGAAATTCGATTGCGGGTTGTTCTTTCCAAAAACTAGTAGTTATCACTATGGCAAGCAATACAGCAAGCATAATCTTTACTTGAGTTGGAATTCCAACATTTCTAAATATGGGAGCAGATACCATCATACCTGTAATCCGTATGAATATCAAACCACCAATTATAAACTTTGAAGTTAGTAATGCTATTGCTGCACTATCGAGCATTTAGGGTCCCATTGTTTCTATCATTCGGAACATATTAACTGTAAAAGTCTTTAATGTTCCTATGATAAATGGTAAGATTAGAACTGTAACTACAAATACAGCAAGTAATTTCGGTACAAAGGTTAGTGTTTGCTCTGAAATTGAAGTAGCTGCTTGAAATATTGAAATTATAAGCCCTATTACAAGAGAAATTATGAGTAGTGGTCCGCAAACTAAAAGCACTTGCCAAAATGCATCTTTTATTATAGCGACTACCATTTGGTCATTCATACATTACCCTCCTTTCATTATTGATTTCATTAGTGAATCTATTATTAGATTCCAACCATCAACTAATATGAATAGTAGTATCTTCACAGGAAGTGATATAAGTTGTGGTGGCAATAGAAACATACCTAAACTCATCAAAGTAGAAGCAATTATCATATCCAATACAAGGAATGGTATGAAGATTAAAAAGCCAATTTGAAACGCTGTTTTCAGCTCTGAGATTGAATAAGCTGGTATTATTGCCCAAGTAGAAACTTCATTAATATCATTTGGTTTTTCACCACCTGATAGTTTAATAAATAAGCCCAAATCTTCCTGACGAGTATGCTTTAGCATAAACTGTCTAAATGGCTGAACCACATTAGTAATAGCTTCATCTTGTGTAATCTCTTCTCTTAAGTATGGTTGGATACCGCGATTATTTGCTTCATTCATTACTGGTTGCATTACAAAGAAAGTAAGGAATAAAGCCAAACTAGTTAGTATTTGATTTGGTGGTTGAGTAGTAGTACCCAAAGCTTGTTTTAAGAAATGAAATACAACAATTATTCTTGTAAAGCAAGTCATCATTACGAGAATAGAAGGAGCCAAAGTAAGTACAGTGATTACACCAACTATTTGGAGAGTAAGCACTGCATCTGCATTATCAGATGCTTTTTCTACACCTAAAGATAGCTTTGGTATAGACACACTTCCTTGTGCATATACATCGCTTGTAATTGCTAAAAAAAGCAAAAGAGCTATAAGTATTGATTGATACTTCTTCATAGAATTTCCACTGACACTAAATTCTTTATTCAATAGATATGCCAACTAACAGAAAATCAGTATTTATGGTGCATTTGAAGAATTGCTTCATAAATTTATAAATTAAAATGGCGAATATCGAAAGTGAGACTTACAATATTCGCCAATGTAGCATTAATAGGAGTTTTTAATTTTCGACTACAAACTTATAAGTAGTTTGTAAATTTTCACTTACAATGAAATATACACCAGAGTTCAATTCAAGTTTATTTAAGTAGTGTAAATCACTTTCAATTAGAATAACTGGTAATCCTGCTATATTGTAAACTTTACTACCTGCTAAGTTTAACAATTTTAAGTTGGACTTAGACTCTACAATTTTTGATTCTTTTGCATCATCTAAAAAGCTAATTAATCTAAGATTTCTTTCATGTCTATTCTCATCATAACCAACTATTGAATAAGGTAAATTTATATTAGAATCATTTCCTTCAAAACATAAGTATGCAATTACACCATTTTGGCTTAGTTGATTATTTGGAGCAACAAGAAACTCGAGTTCACTTCCATTTAAATCACCAAGAATATTAGTAGGAATTGAAGACAGAACATCACCCTTTGCAATTCCTTTGAATTCAAGTCCACTTGGGATATTACTCATATTCACTTTCGCATGAAATGCAACTTCACTTTTTAGATTATATATTCTTATTGGGTACAGTATTGTATTAGCATTTTGCTGATAAGACATATTGTTATATTCTTTCAAGCTACCAAGTTCATTGCCTTTTATATTGGCTTTATTAGTTACTTTGCTATCATTTAGTTTAACTATTAATCCATCAACTACTGTAACAGCACCATCTCCATCACAATCTGCATAAGTAGCATTAGCTATATCCCACAAAAGTACTCTTTGAGCATACCACTGAGTGCTTGCATTTAATCTTTTGAAAGTTCTAGTCTCTTTTTCATCTGCACCTTTTCTCATATACAAACCAATTGCAGAATAATCTTCAGTTGCTACTATTCCATCATTATTTGCATCTCCGGGCCAAACACTTACAAAGCTGTGGATTCTATAATCAACTCTTTGAGATCTCAATCTTAATGGGTTTGTTGAACTCGCACTTATCGCCTCAGCTTTTGGGAATGTAAAACTCACCACTGTATTTACAGGTGCATTTTGTAGCACAACAAACTCTAAATGCAATACTCTAGGATTATCAAATTCATTCTCTCCACGTTCTAATCCAGAAAGAACACCTATATTCAAAGTAGTTTCATCACTTAGTGGGTCTTCAAATGGTGCGGGTAAATATACTATAGATGTACCTGTTTTTTTGAAATCACCATCTTTATAACCGTTGAACTTAATGTACTGTGAGTTGTTGTATTTAAGTTGAAATTGTACATTTGAGCAATCTAAGACTGAATCCAACACAATATCTACTCCAAATACAAAAGTTGCTGTGATGATATTACTTCGAGCAGAATCAACGTCTGTTCTCACCATCCTAATAAATTGGGAGTAGCTACAGCTGAAGCTCAAGAGCATTAGGGCTAATATTATGCTAAATTTTTTCATTTTTATATTTTATCAATTCTTATACCAAAAAAGTAAAGCACTATGTTCTACCTTTTAATTATGTAAGTAATTCCACTCTTTTAAAGTGGAATTAGAATGACATAAGCTATAATCAATTACACTATTTCTAGTTCAATAAACCAATTATTTCTTGAAAACGTTATAAGATAAAAATCAAAAATTCAGAATAATGAAATCAGTTACAATTCACTACTTTTATGATGCACTATGTGGTTGGTGCTTCGGCTTTTCACCTGTTATAAATAAAATCAGAAAAGAATATAAAGATAGGTTTAATTTTGAAATTTACTCCGGAGGTATGGTAAGTGGTAGCAGAGTCGGACCAATTGGGGTTGTAGCTCCTTACATAAAAACTGCATACAAAGATGTAGAAGAAAGGACTGGAGTGAAATTTGGCGAGAAATTTATAAATAACATTTTGATGCCAGGAACAGCAGTTATAGATTCTGATAAACCCAGCCGAGCATTATCTTTGGTAAAGTACCTAAAAAAAGAAATGTCATTTGATTTTGCTAGTGATTTACATAATCAAATCTACGTAGAAGGAAAAGAGGTTAATAAAAAAGAAATGTATGAGATATTAGCTAATAAATATAAATTGCCAAGTAGTTTCTATGAAGATATGAATACTGAATTAAATGAAGAGAGGACAGAAAAAGATTACGATTTAGTTGAGAAATTCGAAGTAAACGGATTTCCTCACACTGTAGCTGAGGTTGAAGGCAAGTTCTATTTAATTTCAAGAGGTTATACTGATTTTGACAGCTTAAAAAAAATATTTCTTGAGATTGAAAAGATTGCTAATTAAATTTATTGATATAGTCTAATACAACTTATCAATAAAATTTTAATTTTATGAAATATTAGATTGCTTCTATTTCAAATATGTCTTTTACTGGCTTAAGAACTTCCTTTAATTCTTTAAATTTTATTTCTTTAGTGTTTAACCAGTTATAGATATCAGAATTTCTAAGTATAAATGGCATTCTATGATGAATTTCACTTAATTTTAAATCTGGCTCTGTTGTTACTATAGTTGTGGATTTAATAATCTCACCGGTTGTTTTGTCAACCCATTTTGTATATAGTCCTGCAAAACAAAACACAGGATTGTCTTTAATTGTAATCTTATACTTTTGCTTTTTCTTTTGATTCTCAACTGATTTCCACTCATAGTAATTAGAAGCCAAGACAATACATCTATTTTTATCAAGAAGATTTGAAAACGATTTCTTTTCTTCTATTGTCTCTAATCGAGCATTAAACATAGATAGTCCAATTTTCTTATCTTTAGCCCAATGAGGAATTAGCCCCCAATGCATTTTTTCTAACCTGTTATCGCCATCTGTGAATGTAAATACATTACTACTTGGGTAGAAGTTTTCATTAATATCAATGTCTAAATCTTGAATTTCACTTATTAATAAATTAGAATTCTTTTTTGCAAACATTAAGTCAAAATTGCCACACATAATTGTATTCCTTAAATAAAAAAAAGCCCAGCATTACTGATGGGCTTTTTAAATTTAGCTAAACAGATTAAGATACTGTATATTCGTACTGACCTGTTTGAGGGTTTTTAGCACGAGTAAGTTTCTCTTCTCTTATGAACTTAATTAGAATACCTGAAAGCTCGTTTGGCTTGAAGCTTCTTCCAAGAACACCGTTAGTATGATTTAGAATATCAAAAATAGAACGTGGTGATTTAAAGAAATTTCCTTCAGAAACCAAAGTAGTTAATACTTTAGATGCTCCCGGTAAACCATCTTTAGAAGCACGTCCTCTACCAGCACCTACGTTTACTGGTGCTTTTGGTTTTGCTACTTTTGGAGCTTTAGCTACAACTTCAGAAGCATCTTTTCTAGGTCTTCCTTGAGGACGCTTAGCTGGTGCTTCAGTATTTACTATAGCAGTTGGAGCGAAAGTACCTTCTTTTCTAGGTCTTCCTTGAGGACGCTTAGCTGGTGCTTCAGCTGTTACCACTGCAGCAGGTACAGATTTAGCAACCTGTGTAGGTGCAACATAAGCTGCATCTTTATCTGTAAATTTTTCAAATAAAAGTTCTACGACTCTTACTTGTACGTTCTCAGATTCGAACGCATTGATAGCTCTAGATAAGTCTTTGAGCTGCTCGTTGATTGTGTTGAAGTTCTTAAGCATTTCTTTTTACTTAAAATGAATATAATGACTATGCAATTTAACTATATTTTTATAAATACAAATAAATTATTCTAAATTTATACTTATATACTAATTAATTCCACTTAATAGCTAAACCTCAATTATAATTAGAGTTTACTTCATATAGAATTTTCTACTAGAGTAAATTGCAAAAAAGTAAAAACTAATCTTGAATTATATCAAGTAATTCTGATAAGATAATAGCAGTTGCACCCCAAAGTGGTTGGTCAATATTGGTTTTCCACATAGGAACAAGTACTTTATAGCTTCCCATTTGTCTTTCTTCATGATATAAATTATTCATATCTAAAAAGTGTATATATTCAATCCAAAATGCTAACTCAACTTCATTAGGATTTATAGATAAATTTACATTGTCTTTTAGTAAACCAACTACAGGGCTAACAATAGAATTTGAAGGTGGAACAAATAATTCAGTTAAACCGCCAATTATCTCTATACTACTGCTTTTTATACCAACCTCCTCTTCAGTCTCTCTTAGAGCTGTTATTACAGGTGTCTCTCCTTTTTCTCCCCTTCCTCCTGGGAATGATATCTGACCTTTGTGGCTTGTTAAATTTTGACTTCTTAGAGTAAATAGTATTTGAAAATTTTCAAAATCCGTTTCCTTTAGTAAAATTAATACCGAGCTATTTTTTGCATCCAATGTTTTCTTAAAATTCCGATAATTAAACCCATCTGATTTGGGTGCCATCTTTAAATGCGACTCAATACCTGGTAAGGTTTTTTGAAGCTTTTGTTTTAATTTTTCAATTTTACTATTCATCTTAGAATTTGATTAGTTTTTGAAGGAATTTAAGAAATTAGTATTATCTTACTTTTTTAAAATTAATAACACAAATTAACAAAATGAAGATATTCATTAGTACACTCTTTTGCTACCTCACATTAGTTAGTCTTATTGCTTTTGAAGGTAAGCAAACTTTGCTTAAATCAATTGTTACAGACCAGTTTGGTTCTCCTTGTGACCTTGAGCTTGAGTTTAAAGCCAAATCTAACGGACAAAAAACTAAAGTTAAAACTAATATAACAACAGGCAAGTTTGAACAATTACTTACTACTAATGAAGTTTATTCCATGACGGTTATTTCTCCGAATTATGTACGTGAGGATATTGAAGTTATAATTCCTGACCACAAAGATGCCTACTCTGAATATTCAAAAAACTTCAATGTAAAAAAAATAGTACAAGGTGCCCTATTAAAAGAATTAAATCTATTCAATGGTAATCAAATTTCAGATGAAGGTAAAAAAGAAATTGATAAATTGAAATTAGTGCTAAATTTCAATAGAGCTATAGAACTTATAACATTACAAGTTAACTCTAAACCTCAACAAGAAGAATTGCAAAAGCATATAGAATCTCTAGGTGCTTACAAAGTTAAATTTAAAGTTGAGATAAGCGGGAGTGGTAATACTAAAGCAATTATAGGTGCTTTAAAAGCTAAATAAAACTATTAGAATTCAGGTACTTTATCTACCTTATCGAACCAAGACCTAATTTTTTTAGTAACAGAATTTGCAGGGCTTAATCTCAAAAATATATTAAAATCTTTAGCGGCTTTCTCTATTTGTCCTAAAGTCTTATAAGCTTCACCCCTGTTCAGGTAAACCTTAGGGTTGTCTTGGTCTATTTCTATTGCCAGAGTGTAGTCTTCAAGTGCTTTTTGCTGGAATTTCATTTTCATATATGAATTTCCTCTCCCTATATATGCTTGTACATATTTTGGGTCAACCGCAATTGCTTTACTAAAGTCTTTTATTGCTTCTTTGAATCTTTCAAGCGACATATTAGCATTACCCTTGCCATAATATGCGGCTGTCATTCTAGGGTCTAAATCAGTTGCTTGTTCATAGTCTGCTAGTGCTTCAGAATAATTCCTCATATTGAAATATGCATTAGCTCTGTTGTAATAGATATTAGGCAAATTGGGGTTAAGTGATATAGCAATTGAGAAATCTTGGACAGCTTCAGAAAATCTTTTTAATCCTACATAAGCAATTCCACGATTGTTATAAACTTCATGCAAAGTTTTATTCTGTTTGACCACATTGCTAAAATCATCAACAGCTTTCGAATACTCCTTGAATTTTAAATATATTATTCCTCGATAGTTCAATGCTATTATAGAACTTGGGTTTATTTGGATTGCTTTAGAGTAATCTGCAACTGCCTCTTGAAACTTTTGCATATTTCCCTGGGCAATACCTCTTGAAATAAAAGCTCTTTCATGTGATGTGTCTATACTTACTACTTTTGTATAATCATCTATAGCTTCTTGATACTTCTTTAGTTCAAAATACTTATTACCTCTATTCATATATGCAAGTATATATGTAGGGTTTAGCTCAACGCATTTTGAGAAATCTTCAATTGCTGAATCATTATACTTAAGCATTGCTCTTGCCAATCCACGCTTATAGTAAGCGAGGTGTAACTCACTATTTAGTTCAATTGCATTTGTATAGTCAATAATTGCTTTATCAAGTTGATTATCATCAAAAAATAAATTCCCTCTTCTGAAGTGAGCAAATGAAAAGTTCGGATTTATAAGAATTGTATTATTATAGTCTTGTAATGCCTCTTGTGGTTTATCAATTGTTTCATAAGCATTACCACGCTTAAAATAAGCAAATGCACCACGTGGATTTATACCAATAGAACGTGTATAACATTCTACTGCCTTTTCGTGGTTACCTTGTGAGATGAACTCATCACCTCTATCTAGCCAAAGCTCAGCTTCTTTTATTGTGTTTTTTAAAGACATTCTTATATTTATCGGCAAAAAGTATTCAAAACTACACAAATTTATAGATAATTCAATTTTCTTATAACTGATTTACCACACTTGTAAATCTCTAAGTGATTTAATAATTCTATGTTTTACTTAATTTACATTTATAAAGTATTAAAAATCTTAAAGTCTTTTTAGGAAAGAATGGAAAATACAGTAATAGTACCAATTTCTACAGGTTCTGAAGAATTAGAAGTAATTGCAATAGTAGATATTTTACGAAGAGCAACAATTGATGTAAAGCTTTATGGAGAGATGGAAATAGTTACTTGTAGTAGAGGTATTAAGATTATACCTGATTCACTTATTCATGAAATTGGTAATGATGAAAAATTTCTTGGAATTGTATTACCTGGTGGCACCTTAGGAGTGCAAAATTTATCTAATAACTCAACAATTATAAACATTACAAGACAACTCTATAAAGATAACAAAATGGTAGCAGCAATATGCTCTGCTACTACCATACTAGCTGAACATAAAATTATACCTCTAAATACGAGCATTACATCTCATCCGAATGTAATGCCTACACTTGCTAATTTTAATTATTTTGAAAATGCAGTTATAGTAGATAAAAATGTAATTACATCTCGCGGAGCTGGTACAGCTGTGCAGTTTGCTCTTACTATAGTAGAATATCTAAAAGGGCAAGATATGGCTAACAAAATTGCTAAAGACATAGTTTATTAGTCAATTCTATATTTTAATGATAGACCAATAGTTCTTGGCAAAAGAGGTCCATATACAAATTTTGAATCTCGATTAACTCCCTTATCAAAATTTGTTTGGAAGCTATTGGTAATATTATTACAAACTAATTGTAAGGCAATATTTTCATCTATAGAATAAATCATATTTGCATTTATTTCTATAAATCTCTCTGAATTGAATATTCTATCATTCTCAATATAACCTGCAAAATGAGCAATACTCATACTTCCTGTGTAAACAGCTCCAGCATTCAGTGTAAAATTGTTATTAATCTTATAATTCAAATTTAGAAAGCCATAGCTATTAGGAGTACGCATAAAATCTATGATTTGTGGTAAGTTATCAGCTATTTCTTGTCTTGAAGAAAACTGTGCCTTTTGTATAGTTAAGCCACTTGATAGCTCAAGTTCAGAATTTATAAATAGTTTCAATTCAAAATTGGCACCAAAAACATAAGCATCATCGGCATTATATTTCTCTATTATCTCTTGATTACTAATCTCTCCTATAAATCTATAGTTATATGCATTTCTTAGCTTTGTATAAAACATATCTATTGTAAAAAGCTTAGGCAAAGTTAAATCGCCAAAATTATAATCTACCGAGAAGTTAATTGACTCAGATGTTTCTTCCTTTAGATTAGAATTAATTACTACTCTAGCTCTTTGACCCCCCAAAAATGCAATATGCAAATCTTCATTAAATGCTTGTGGTGCTCTATATCCATTGCTATAAGTCATTCTAAATACTGTATTATCATACTTATATTTCAGGTTGAATTTAGGTAATAAAACTAACTTATCTAACAAATTATGTTTCTCAAATCTTAATCCTAAATTTGCTGTTAAATCATTATTGAAATTATATTCAAAATCGTTGTAAATGCTATATGCTCTGACATTTTGCTGCAACTGGTAGTTGTATCCGGCAGCAATATCATTCAAATTCTCAATATATGACTCAATTCCGAAGCTATTCCTGCCACTTTCAAATAATTTATTCTTTAAATTCAATCCATTCACAGTTAGAAAATTAAAAGTAACACCATAAGCATTAGGGTCTTTATTTGTACCATAATAACTATTTCTCTGAGTATATTGTGTATTAGTGTATATATTCAAATCAAAATCTTTATAAAGAAGGAAGTAATTAGCGTTTATAAAATTTGTATTATGCCCAATTTGTTCAGTTATTTCCGTTTCTTCTGGCTTTAAATGAAGATTATTACCACCTCTTCTGGTGTCTTGAATTGTCATAAACTTTATATCAACTAATGATTCATCAGAAAGAAGGAACTTATTAATAATACCGAAATTGAAAACCCTACCTCTCGGTATTTCAGTAAATCCATCTTTATTGAAATCAAATTCATCTTTATTTGTAAAGTTGGATAAAATACTAAGTTTATAATTATCGGTATTGTAATTATAATTAGCATTTACGATTCTTTCAGCTGCATTAAGTGAATATTGAGTATTGTTAAATTTGATATTCAATTTATCTATTTCACTTTGTTTCGTAATTACATTGATAGAGCCTGCAATAGCACCTGAACCAAGTGCGGCATTGGGACTACCTTTTATTATTTCAATTCTTTCAATCAAGTCGGTTGGTATTTGCTCCAAACCATAAACTGAGTTCAAACCTGAAAAAACAGGTCTGCCATCTATTAGTATCTGACTATATTTACCTTCCATTCCATTAATTCTAACTTGTGTAAAACCACAATTCTGACAATTATTTTCTACTCTAACTCCTGAAGAAAACCTTAATATTTCCTTCAAATTAGTTGATGCAGTAGATTGAATTAATTTAGGTGAAACTGTATTTATCTTTGTTGTTGAATTATTCTGATAATTCCCAATTACCTCTATCTCTTGTACATTATAAACTTTATTTGTGTCTAATTCTGAAGCTGCTAATATGGTAATACTAAAAATAATTGATAAAAATGTAAATCTACTACTGAACATATATATACTCTGCCGCATCTTTACCAACATAATCTACTTTACCATTAATTTCGAACTTGATAGATCCTCCAAATTTTGAAGTTTCTAAGACTAAAATTGAAGAGTTTGGTGTAAGTCCTAAATTTGATAAATACATTAAAAGTTCTTTATCGTCTTTCTTAATTCTGTGTACTTCTACAAATGAACCCTCGCTTATTTCGGTAAGTTTCTTCAACTCAATTTTATTTCTGATTTCACCCAAATGGTTTGGTATTGGGTCTCCATGTGGGTCTAAATTAGGATAATTTAAAAGTTCTGCAATTTTATTCTCAAATTTATCCGAAATAAAATGCTCTAAATTGCATGCCTCATCATGGACTTCATCCCATGTATAACCCATTACCTGCACTAAAAATGTCTCTAGTAATCTGTGTCTCCTTAGTACTTTCAATGCAGCTTTCTTTCCAGATTCTGTTAGAGAAACTTCCTTATGAGAACTATGAGTTACTAACTCCAGATTTTTCAAACGCTGAACCATCTTAGTAACAGAGGAAGGTGCAACATACATCTCAATTGAAATTTCACCAATGGAAACTCTTCCATTTTCCTCTAATTTATAAATACACTTTATGTAATCTTCTATTGATTGAGTGAACATTTTTAGCCGTGTCTAAATTTATTTTTTCGCAAATATAAGCATTTTGAATATATTTTTAGAACATTATCAATAGTATATCAATACTTGATTAATTGGCTAAGTTAGCTTAATTTTACATATCTAATGATTACAAAATCTTAATGAGTAAGTTATTTGTTTCTACAAAAAATGAAAGTCCGAGAATATTTAAAAACAATTTATTCGAGCTACTTTCAAAAACCCCTTGGTTTGTTCCAATAGTATTCTTTCTTCCTATTGTAGTTTACCTGTTTTTAATTTCAGAGCTTTATCTTACACATAGTTTTTTATTATTCTTTTTTGGTTTGATTTTTTGGACTTTCACAGAATATACGCTTCATAGATTTGTTTTTCATTATGAACCTAAAAGCGAATGGGGTAAAAAGCTACATTGGACTTTTCATGGAGTTCATCACGACTTCCCAATGGATAGTTATCGTTTGGTAATGCCACCATTTATTAGCTTGTTATTAGGAGGACTATTCTATTTAGCTTTTCTTTCTATATTAGGAAAAGTTCTCTCTCCAAGTTTTGGTAGTGGCTTTTTCTTTGGATACTTAATATATGACATAGGTCACTATGCAATTCACCACTTTGCTTTTAAAAGTAGATTTTTCTTGAAAATTAAACAACACCATATGAAACATCACTTTCAAGAACCCAATAAAGGCTTTGGGGTAAGCACTCCATTGTGGGATTTTATATTTAAAACTATATTTAAGAAGTAATAATTACTAGTTTAAATCTATTTTATAATCTGAAATCTTTCTATATAGAGTTCTTTCTGATACTCCAAGCTGTTTCGCTGCAAGTCTTCTATTACCATCAAATCTACGCAGTGCTTCTGCTATAAATCTTCTTTCCATATTTTCAAGTGATAAGTCTTCTACTTGTTCTAAAGAGTCTAAATCTAACTGCTTTGCTACTATATGTGCCTCTGCAGTATGATAAATATGGTCTTTAATTTCATCAGTTGCTGAAATACTATGTCTTAACATTGCTTTCATATCACTAACTTCATTTTGTAGTGCTAATAAACTTCTGAAAATTATACCTAACTCAATCTGGGATTTATCTGCAAATTGATTCTGATTACTATTCGAAAAGTTGTTAGCAATTACAATTGAATTTTCAAAATCTACGCGTTTATCTATATGTGGTGGTAAAGCTTGTTTCATATACTTTCGTGTTACATCACTTGTAATAAAACTAACTTTTTCTAAAGTAATTATTGTTTCTATAATATTCTTTAGTTCTCTTATATTGCCTGGCCAAGCCTGTTGCTTGAATAAATCCATTACATCAAGAGCTACACCATCATATCTTATACCCAACTTGGTGCAAACTCGTCTTGCAAAAAAGTCAAAAAGTTCTGGAATATCCTCTGGGTGTAGTCTTAAAGGTGGCAGGCTTATGTGTACATTCTTTAATCTGAAATACAAGTCTTGCCTAAAATTTCCATCTCGAATTTCTTCTTCTAAAGCTCTATTTGTAGCTGCAATTACTCTAACATCTACTTTATGAACTGTTGAAGACCCTAGACGAGAAAATTCGCCTGATTCTAATACTCTAAGTAATTTGACTTGAGTACCCATTGGCATTTCACCAATCTCATCAAGGAAAATTGTACCCTTGTTTGCAACTTCAAAGAATCCTTTTCTCTGCTCGTGTGCACCTGTGAATGCTCCTTTTTCATGACCAAAAAGTTCACTTTCCAATAGTGTTTCAGGTATAGCCCCACAATTAACACTTACAAAAGGTGCTTTTTTTCTAAGTGAAAGCTGATGAACTGCATTTGAAAAGACTTCCTTGCCTGTTCCTGTTTCACCAGTAATTAGTACAGTTAAATCTGTAGGAGCTGCTTGTACAAGTATATCAATTGCATCTTGCATGGCAATTGAATTGCCTATTAAGCCAAGTCTTTCTTTAAGTATTTCTCTTAACTCTTTTTGCATATACGAAATTAGTAATCTATTACGTTAAATCATTGATTAAGTTTTATTAATTCTACAAACTTGAATATTTCTAATAATTGGCACAAAGATTGTGAATCTTTCCTTTATAACTAAAAGGAATTAATAAATGCAAACAGCAGTTTATCAGAATGAAAGTCGTAGCTTCTTAGCTACAGCAAATGTAGATGAAATTTTCAAAACTCAAAAGCAAAAAGTTTATCGCTTACCTCTATTTGTAAATCCAAAAGCTTCGCCTTTTAATAATCAGTATTTTACCTGTAGAGAAGGCAAACTTGACTTGAACGAATATTTGGTTACTAATCCTGAGAATACTTTTCTAATTAGGGTTACTGGCAATTCTATGATAAAAGCTGGTATTAATACTGGCGATATACTAGTTGTAGATAAAAGCTTAAAGCCAAGCAATAATAAAATTGTGGTTGCAGCTATTAATGATGAGCTTTTGGTTAAAAGGTTAAAAATAAGCCCTGAAGGTACATTTTTAGTGAGTGAAAATGATACTTTCTCTCCAATAGAAATAAATGGCGAAGATAAATTTGAAATTTGGGGAGTTGTTAGCTCTATAATCAAAACGATGTAAAAAGATTAGTTTTAATTTGTTACAAAATTAGGGGCGTAAGCCCCTTTCTTATTTCTTCTACTAAAGCATGTCAGACATATTCTGGCGCCGTAGATGGTCAATTACTTCTTTTACTCTTTCTGAATCTCCACGTTTGGTAATTAAAATCGAGTTTTCACTTTCAACTACAATTAAATCATTAACTCCAACCAAACTGATGTTTTTATTGTTTGAGATTACGACAGAATTATCTACATCAATAGCAATTACATTTCCCTGCAAATAATTGTTCCTTGAGTCCTTTAATGACTGCCTATAAAATTCATCCCAATTCCCTAAATCGCTCCAACTGAATTGACCTTTTATTATCAAAAGTTTATCCGTTTTTTCCATTAAACCATAATCTATTGACACAGAATTAATTTGCTTATAAATTAATTCAAGTGAGTCTTTGTAAAATTCAGAAAACAAGAATTGACTTAGATTGTTAAAAAGACTTACATATTCAGAATTATGTACTTCTAACTCAGAATAAAAAACAGGTATTTTACAAGCAAAGATTCCTGTATTCCAAATAAAATCACCACTTTCAATAAATCTCTTGGCTGTCTCTATATCAGGTTTTTCTGCAAATACATTTGTCCTTCTAACCCCTTTATCATAGTTAATAACACTATTATCTAAATCATCAAACTGTATATACCCATACTGTGTCCCTGGTCTTGTTGGCTTAATACCAATTGATACAATATGATTTGAATGAACTGCAGTATCTATAGAAGTGGTGAAACACTTCTCAAATTCGTTATCATTTTGAATAATGTGGTCAGAAGGTAATACTATGATTGTATCTTCCTTGCTATACTTAGATTTGATGATTGTTGTAGCAAGTAAAATTGCTGGAAGTGTATTTCTACCAAACGGCTCTAAGATTAAATTAGATTCAGGTAAATCTTTTAATTTTTCTTTAGTAATTAGGGCTAAAGATTCATAAGTAACAACATATATATCTTCTTTTGGAAGAATTTTAGCTATACGATTATATGTCTTTTCAATAAGTGAAGGTTCATCAAAGAAATTGATATATTGCTTTGGAAGAGTTTCAGTGCTTTGTGGCCATAAGCGAGCTCCTTTTCCACCAGCTATTATAATTGCAACTGTCTTCATACTGATTTCTCACCTTTTTAAGAATTTGTCTATACAAATTAAATTGAATCAACGTAAATTGCTTCAACAAATATTGTTTCTGTTGTTTTAATGATAAAATTTAAAGAGTTCATTGAGAACATAAGACAGCACTTGCTAATAACTAAACTTGAATTAACAATAATTTGCATAGTGCTAATTGGACTTCTTATTGGAATTACTATTAAAAAGCTTGACCCCAAGCTGATTGAAAGAAAGAATGCTATTGAAGTATTATACAAGCAAATTGATAGTCTTGATAATATTTTAGATACAAATTCTTTAGTTATAGAAAACGATTCCATTATTGAAGTTCAGGAAAGTAATTTTCCAAAATACAAACCTAAAGAACTACCTAAAAAGCCAATCAATATAAACAAAGCGACATTGCATGAACTCATGAAGCTACCTGGTGTTGGAAATAAAATGGCTGAAACGATTATCAATTATCGCAAAGAAAGTAACTTCAATGCAAAAGAAGACTTAATGAAAGTAAAAGGTATTGGTAAAAAAAAGTATGAAAAACTAAAAGATTACATTGTCATACAATAGTAATTGCCTATTTTGTTTTTAATCTCTTATTACTGTAAATTTTGCAACTCCACCTTCACCATTATTTGTTGATGCAATTACAAGATATATACCGCTAGAAACTTCCTCTCCATTCTCTTTCTTGCCATCCCAAATAATTGTACGCCCTATTCCTTTCAACGATTTTATTAATAAGCCATCTAAAGTCATAATTTTAATATCTGATTCTGCCGCAAGTCCATCTATAAACATTACCTCATCTCTTTTTGGCTTAAATGGAGCTGGATAGCAATTCAATGCGTACTCTTCCTTCGGCTTTACTGACAGTGTATTTACAACTGTCAGCCCATTCATAGTTCCGATATACACATCTCCAGTATTCTCATTACTAATGATTGAATAAATATCATTTGAAGTAAGTGGACTATTTTCAGTATTTATAATAGTAATTATTTCACTACCATCTTCATTGAGTACATATACACCTTTCGATGTAGCAAACCATTTATTATTAAGTGCATCTACCATAATGTATCGTACATTCAAGTCTCTCATAGCTCTTATTTCTCTTACAATGAAGTTTGGCTTTTGACTAAGAGCAGTAGTAGGGTTCAAAATAACAGATACTCCATTCTCTCTTGCAATCCATAAGTAGCCATTTTTATCCAACTTAATAAAATTCTGACCTGAAGTTTTCATATTGGGATAATTTACTTCTGTAAGCGTACCACATACATCATCTTGCTTATTGTCAAAAGTGCCTCTTTCATTATAATAGTATAAACCAGTTGTAGCCAAGCTCCCGGGTCTTGTAAATCTTGCAATACTTGAAGCTAGCCATTTAGTTCCTGCCTGATCTATTTCAAGTGTGAAATAAGCATTCTTACTATCGCTTTCACAATGTTTTACAGACTTAAAACCATCCACCTGATGGGTCATGTATCCAATTAGGTGTCCATAAGTTCCCAAAATTATCCTCTATTGTATTCCCTATAATTATGTAATCGGGAATACTTGGCAAACCTATAAATGTTGAATTCGTATTATTGTAGTTCTTAATATCAACGAAATTGCCTTTATCTTGCAAAAATATTTGCCCTGCTCCGTAAGTACCAATCACAATTCTCTCATCTTTTAGCACATCAATCTTAATAGCCGCATTAGTTCTCATTTCTGGATACTTCTGTACATTATAAGTTTTCCATTTGCTACCATCATATTTTAATACTCCATTGCCTTCAGCACTAGTAGCAACCCATAAGTTACTCTTACTGTCTATCTTCATATCAATGAAAATATTTGAAGTAGGTGCGTCAGGTGCAACTTGAGTTTGCTTATTTGTTTGGATATTATAATTTATTAATCCATTATTAGTTGTTGAAAGATAATAATCATTCTCTACTACTAAAACATGATTCAAACCAAAATTAAAATTAATTAGATTTACTCTTGTTTTGTTTAGTTCGAAGACACCATTATTAGTATAATACAATATCCTATCTTCAACTTTCACAAAACCCACTCCAATCTCGTTGTTTTCTAAGAAACGATTTAATATTTGCCTTAGAGTTCCATTCTTATAAGAGAAAATTAAGTCATTGCACATTATTAATAGTGAATCTCCACTTTGAATAAGAGCTTTTAAATCAGGTACAGGTAGTTTAAATTCATCTATTATATTTATCCATTGTGCTTTATCTGCTATCGTTTCTTCAATTTTAGCTTTTGCTAAACCCAAAGTAGTAGCTACATAAATTGTATCTTTTTGAATTTCAAAATCTATTACTTCAGTTAAATTTGGGAAGTTACCAAGTCGTTTCACATCTTCTATAAACACTTTTCTTTGTGGGTCAAAAACTGCTAGACCAAACCCTCCTGCGATATAGACTTTACCATTATATTCTAATATTTTTGAGATTCTTGTATTAGTTATTCCAGAATTTTTAATATCTAAATTGTGAGTCCATTGTAAATCTTCTGTCAATATTTCAAGTGTACCGTCTAATGCACCAATATAAATTACTTTATTCTTTTTGTCATTGTAAATAGCCGATAGATTTAAAGAAAGTAAAGCATCAACATTTCTAAATATTTGAAATGTATCTTTTGATTTGTCGTTGAAGAATGCACCACTTTGGCTGATAGCCCAAATTCGATTTTCAGAATCTGTACCTGAAGATACTATAGAATTAAATGCGGTATAGGTTCTCCAATTTTCAAGTTTAATCTGAGCCAATAGTTTTGAATTTATTAGTGAAAGGCAAGCAATCGCTATTATTAACTTTAGCATTATTATTTCCTATATTTAAGATGAAAAATTGGAGCTATAATTCTTATATTGAAATTATCCTTATATCTTATTTAATAAATTTACCATTTCAATTGCAACAGTGGCTGCTTCATAGCCTTTATTCCCCATTTTAGTTCCAGCACGTTCTATTGCTTGCTCTATTGAGTTAGTTGTAAGGATACAATTTATTATTGGTAGTTTGCTATCTAAGCTTACTTTTGCTATACCTTTCGTAGCTTCACCTGCTACATACTCAAAGTGTGGTGTTGCTCCTCGAATAACAGCACCAATGGCTATAATTACATCAAATTGCTTTGAATCTGCTATCTTTTGAGCTAATATTGGGATTTCAAATGCACCTGGGCACCAATATACAGTTGTTTCTTTAGAACCACCATGCAACTCAATTGCATTCAATGCACCATCTAATAACCTTGAAGTTATAAAATCATTCCAACGCGTAACTATTATTGCAATTTTTGCGTTTTTCGCTTCTAAATTACCTGTAATTGTGTTTGCCATTAATTCATTTTTGCAAAAAATATATCTGAAAATAGAAAAAAATAGTTAATTTTAAAACTTGTTTGTTTAAAAATTAAAAAAAATATGAAATTGATCTGCATTTTTGCTTTTGCAATCACATTTGGATACTTAGGTACTCTTGCCAACAAACCTGCTAAAGGTACTCCTATAGCTACTCGTGCTGACTCTTTAGCTTATGCTATAGGTGTACAAGTTGGTACTTCAATTAAAAAAGATGAAATCCCAGTTAATTCTCAGTTAGTTAAAGAAGCATTAGATGAAATTCTTTCTGGTGCTGAACCAAGATTGTCAAAAGAAGATATGGATAAAATTTTCCAAGCTTTAAATGCTGAAATGATGGCTAAAAGACAAGCTATGGCTGAGGTTAAATCAAAAGAAGCTAAAGCTAAAGGTGAGAAATTCTTAACTGAAAATAAATCTAAACCTGGTGTAAAAACTACTGCAAGTGGACTTCAATATAAAGTAGAAAAAGAAGGTGCTGGTCCTAGCCCTACTGAAACAAGCACTGTAAAAGTACATTATAAAGGTACTCTAATTGATGGAAAAGTCTTCGATTCTTCTTATGATAGAGGCGAGCCAATTGAATTTCCATTAAATGGTGTAATTAAAGGATGGACTGAAGGATTACAACTTATGAAACCAGGTGGAAAATGTACTTTTTATATTCCTTCTGATCTAGCATATGGCGATAGAGGTGCTGGTCAAGATATCGGACCTGGTGAAACTCTTATTTTTGAAGTTGAACTACTAGAAGTAAAATAATTTAAAAGTAAACTAAAAAATGAAGAAAATAACATTAATATTGGTTGTATTTGCAGTAATCCTAACTGCATCATGCAACAAAGAAGTAGATAAATCAAGCTTAAAGACTAAAGAAGACTCTCTATCTTATGCAATCGGTTGGCAAGTTGGTAATGGGCTTGCAAAAGACTCTTTAAAAATTAACGCTGAAGTCCTAAAAGCTGCTATGGAGCATGTACTTAGTGGTGATTCTAACAAAGTAGTTCTTAAAAAAGAGCAAATAGATAAAATATTTATGGCTCTTAATCAAGAAATGACTGAAAAACGCACTAAACAAATGCAAGCTAAAGCTGCAGATGCGAAGAAAAAAGGTATTGATTTCCTCAATAAGAATAAGACAATGGCTGGTGTTAAATCAACAGCAAGCGGCTTACAATATAAAATTGATAAGGAAGGAAATGGACCTACTCCTAATGCTGAATCTGTAGTTAAAGTACATTACAGAGGTTCTACTGTAGATGGAAAAGTATTTGATTCATCTTTTGAAAGAAATCAACCAGCTGAAATACCTTTAAATGGTGTTATAAGAGGTTGGAGTGAAGGTATGCAGCTTCTGAAGGTTGGTACAAAAGCTACTCTTTATATTCCTTCTGAGTTAGCTTATGGTGATCAGGGTGCAGGACCAAGTATTGGACCAGGTGAAACTTTAGTTTTTGAAGTTGAATTACTTGATATTATCAAAAAGTAATTTCACTTACAAATCAACACTTTACAAGAAGAACTACTCTATTTGGGTAGTTCTTTTTTTATAAACTTTAGTCAGTAAGTTCTTAATTTCTCTTTACAAAATTATAAGGATTATAAGGTTCTTTACCTTGTTTAATTTGGTTCAGATTTACTAAACCAAATATAAATAAGTATAGTCCGTAAAAGATTATCCCAGAGAATACATAATAATTCCCATTCTCACTATTTACAGAGAAACTCCATCCTGTTAATAATAATCCTATTAAAAATATCATCGAGTTTTTCCGCATGCCTTTTTCAACTTTTTCTTTCCATTGTTTTTTTTGTTCTTCTATAATGTCTTCAACAACAATTAGAGCATCCTCATCAGATAAACCTTCTTTCATTAAGAATTCTAAAGTACTTTCCTTACTATACTTATAGATTTTTAACATTTCAGAAGCATTTTCATAAAGCTCTTCACTTACTTCTATCTTTTTTTCCATTTTTTAGATAACTTCAACTTTTACTAGAATTATATTTAATATAACTTAAAATTCATAAATATTCAATTCTAAAAAATCTCAACCAAACTAACAGTTTTTGTTTCAAGAATATTTATAAAATTTAATTGAAAATTACTTATCTTTACAAACTTATATTAATGGGTTAGAATGACTTTAAAATTCCTTGATGATGCATTCTTAGATGAAATGCGAAAACATAAAGATCCTAAAGCAGATGACTTAGTTTCTAATTTCCTTAAGATAGATAGCTCTGAAACAATAGAAAATGAAGGTGCAGATTATTTAAGTACTCTACTTCGTTCCCTTCATGATAACAATGACAAAACCCCACATCGCTTCCCAGAAATTCTAAAAGAATATTTTGATTCTACTAAGTCTTTACCTGACTGGGCTGACATAAATCAAATTGAAATTGGACAAAAAGTTTTCATTAGAGAAGGCTTCAATATGGTATTGGCTTATTTTTTAAAGTCATTGCCACAATGCTATGCTTGTGCAAAAGGAGCAGAAGTTCTCCTTAGTACAGGT
>VYMC01000129.1_pt1 | contig 22087 bp, 33 predicted proteins | sample 5115301 | NCBI WGS metagenome assembly VYMC01 (sample SAMN12291802, study PRJNA351875) | freshwater metagenome | isolation source: freshwater lake | place: USA: Michigan, Wintergreen Lake | collected 2013-08-08 | reverse complement strand
ACTGTTTCTCAAATGCCTTTTTTCGCTCCTTATGTTTATTTTTATGCTCACTTTGATTTTTTCTCTCCGTAATTTCTCTCTGTGACAGCTTAGGGTGCGGAATGTGGGATTGAAGCATTGGTTAGAACAAAAAAAAGGCTGATTTGAACATTCCTCAAAAATATCATGATCAGCTATAAGAATTATAAATCTTACTTGTTCAATGTCCTTAAATCGGCAAGCCAAAGGCAATTTATTAGTTAAATCTTTCCAGAAATTTTCAACTAACCAAGACAGAAAATATTCTTTATTATCTAATAGATCGATTTTTTTAAGTTCAATAAAAACAATGCTACCATTTTTTATAATACTCAAAAGTTTTTCAATGATGATTTTTGAGTATTCGTCTTGATTTTCAATTTGCTCGATCCCCAAATGATTTCCCACTCCTTGTAAAAAACCTATTTCATCCAATCGGCTGTCATTTGAGAAGGCCACCTCATAATGCTTCAAGTCTGTTGTCTCATCATTTAATATTTTTCTAAATTCCAAACAAAATAAATCTCCTGCCATATTTAAATAATCGCTTATAAAAAAAAGAGCAGCACCATAATCTGTAAATTGCTCCAAAATACTTCTTACAGTCTTAATTTGTTCTTTGAAGTCAATTTTGGGAAGCTTCTCTTCTAAAGCAAGAGAGCGACGATTAGTATTTACAGTTAAATCTTTACCATATAGCTGACGGTTTAGGTCATCTATTTTCTTGTCTAAATCATTAAGTTTTCTTTGTAAACGAACTCGTTCAGCTTCATCTATTGCTGAACGATATTGGCTATTACAAGCATTTCTTTCTTCAAAGAGATCGGCAATCTCTGATGTAATTCTGTTCCGTTGTTCATCAAATTTCATGGGAATAAAATATTGTTTTTCAAGATTAATAAATATCTGCTTTAAAATCAAATTGGTAATTCACATATCATTTAGCTGACGTTTTAGGTCATCTATTTTCTTGTCTAAATCATCAAGTTTTCTTTGTAAGCGAATTCGTTGAGCTTCATCTATTGCTGAACGATATTGGCTGTTACAAGCATTTAGGGGAACCAGATTTAATCCCTGTGATTCCCCAAATTAATTGCCCCATCGGTTCGGGAAGAGAATGCCGAAAATCCACCCAAGTCATTCCTTCTAGAAAAAGTGGTAGCTCTGATTGATTCGGCGCATTGGGAAGCAGAACTGGAATGACAGGGCAACCTTGCCTCACAAAGCGGCGTAAATAGGCTTCGATTTCTCTCTGTTGCCACGGACCAATGCCACTTCCTCCGACAAAAACTGCGGCTGACTTGATGTTTTGAATCTGCCTCTCAAGTTCTGGCTGCCAAGGTAGTCCAGGCCGTAGTTCCCACTGATCGGCAGAGAAAAACATCAAACACCATTATTTACCCCTCGCCTCAGCCTCTATTGCTGTCATTCTCCTCTCCAATTCCGCCATCCTCTGACTCAACGGCACAGTCTCGGCACAGCCCAAGTAAGCAGCGATCGCACTGATGATCACATTTGTCTTGGACGTGCCAACCCGCTCCACGTACTGGTTGAGTTCGGCGAGGAGGGGTGGGGGAATTCGGACGGCTATTTGTGGTTTGCCCATAACAATTACATTTCTTATCCCGCCATGCTACCAAACGTATGGCTAAATGTCACCCTTTTATTCATTTTTCTTAACGAACGAGGCTCTCTTGGATTTGGTGGGTCTAAGATACATTCCTCCTACGAGGGGGTGTAACGAACCACAAAGGACACAAAGAGCGATCGATTCTATGCAAGTTAAACTTATCACACAGAACCTAGAAGAGCCAAAATTCTCCTTAGCTCAAAAGTATTCGGCAACAATTTTGGCTTTAACTTGGTATTTTGAAAATCTCTGGTGTTATTGGTGACGATAATTCCAGCACTACCAGCGATCGCTAACTCGATCAGATGGTTATCGGCCTCATCCTTTAGATTCGGTCGCCACAAATAATAAATGTAAACCCACTCGCAGACGGCGATAAAGGCGGCGTGTAATTCTCGCAGCTCTTGTTCGTTCAGGGGACATTTAGCCTTGATTTCCTCGCGCTCGATCACCGATTCGTATTCGGTAAATAGTGCGTTTCCCATCAAAGGACGGTAATCACCTTGCAAACACCGTCGGATAACTTCTCTCGCAGGCCCCCTCGATCCGATTAAGGCACTGATGAAAACGCTCGTATCGACCACGATTTTAGGTTTCATTCGCTCATGATAGCATCTACCCCATCTCCTGTGAGAGCGATCGAACGTATTCTTCTCAACGAGGCCACCTTAAATAAACAAACAAAGTTCGGTGATATTTATGAAATTAAAGGACTTTTGCAAGGGGTAAACGGGATAAACTTACAAGTCTCTACCTATTGGATTATCGACTCACTTACGAAAGAAACAAGATTTGTGACTTTATTACCAGACCAAAAGAGTTAGACTATGAAATTTGATATGTTTTCCGAAGTTCAATTAACCGAAGATTTGCCAGAATCTAATTTGTCTTGTGGCACTCACGCGATTATCGTAGATTATTGTCCTCGACCCGAAGGCCAAGAGGATGGCTATGTTTTAGAAGTGTTAAATAATCAGGGAAAAGCCTATACAGTTATCGCTGTAGAAGTTTCCAAGATTGAATTGATTAAAAACCTTAAACAAGATGAATTGCAAATTATATAATTCTGTTATTCTTAGTGGATTTAATCCCCCATCCTAGCAATGGCGAAATGGGAGCAATTTTAGAGGTTTTTAACGCTCTCGGTGAGTCAATTTCAGGAGTTACTGTGCCAATTTCTCTCACCTTTGTAACCCCTAAATCAGGTTTTATGTCAAGCTACTTTGAAAGCCTTACTAGAAAACAGTTTTAGGAACAAGTATAATTACTCACTTGCATAAATGAGATGCTCCCCACAGGACCACAGGACTACAGGACAATGAAATATTTACCGTCCGCTCTTTGGTGAAAGTTGAATAAGTTAAAATCAAAGAGAATATCCCTATCGCTGCAATTTTAATTACCGATGAATCTCCTGAAAGATAGTAAAAAAATCCGTTTTATTGACCTCTTTTGTGGTTTGGGAGGGTTTCGAGTTGCAATTGAACAAGTTTGTCGCCAAAAAAACTTAGCATCTGATTGTGTCTTTTCCTGTGATATAGATAAAGACGCTCAGGCAATTTATCAGGCTAATTTTGGAGAAAAACCCCGGGGAGATATTACCGAAATTGCTGCCCTAGATATTCCCAATCACGATATTTTAATGGCGGGATTTCCCTGTCAACCCTTTAGTATTTGTGGTGATTTAAAGGGATTTGAAGATACCAGAGGCACGCTATTTTTTGAGATTGCCCGCATTTTAAAAGCCAAACAACCCGCAGCATTTATTCTGGAAAATGTCAAGCAATTGCAGGGACATCAACAGGGAAAAACCTTACAAGTTATTCTCGATACTTTACAAGATTTAGATTACTATACCGATTATCGGGTTTTGAATGCGCTTAATTTTGGCCTACCGCAAAAACGAGAACGAATTTTTATCGTTGGTTTCCGAGAAGCGCGGGGTTTTATCTGGCCAAAACCAGCTTTATCTAGAACAAGTTTAACGGAAATTTTAGAGGAAAATGTCTCGGATTTTTATTATGCTTCCGAAAAAATTCAAAAAAGTCGCCTGCTGAAAAGAGAGGGAAAAAAACCTGATAGTGAACCGACTATCTGGCACGAAAATAAAGGAGGAAATGTCAGTGCTTATCCCTATTCCTGTGCCTTGCGAGCAGGAGCATCCTATAATTATTTGTTAGTGGATGGAAAAAGACGCTTAACAGAAAGGGAAATGCTACGTTTACAAGGTTTTCCCGATGATTATCAAATTGTCGGCAGTTATCAAACTATGCGAAAATTAACGGGTAATAGTGTAGCGATTTCCTGCGTAGCTGCTGTGGTTAATTCTGTAATCGAGTCTTTGTTAGATGTTGCTCAAGCATCAACTAATTCATTCTCGTTCAATCGACACCTTAATTAGGAGTTTTAGATAGTGGTAATTATTCAAGAGGCTTTTAATTCCCTATATACACAGACAAAGCATCGGAGATTATAGCTTGTTTGAGTCCTAATTATGTCTCTAAAATTAGCTGACCCATGGCCTTGAGAATTTGGAGCAGATTAATTGCTGATTCAGGATACATTAAATTAAGTTCTGGCATTATCTGATAAGTGGGATTAGTTTCTTGTCTGAGATAGACGAACATATATTGTAAGCCATTAGTCGCTAATCCCCAAACTGAGGGTTGTCTTTCTAAGCTATTGTAGGCATAAGTCAATAATTGAGGTAATCCCTGACGTACTTCGATTCCACTCTCTTTAGCTTCAATGACTAAAATCCAAAAAGGGATATCATTGACAGTTGCTATCGAATTATTTACCGTGACAATATCAAAGCGTCCGCTAATAGTTTTATCTTCATCCACAAGGATAATATTATCAATCCCTTCTTCAACCCTAATCCTAATCGGATAACGATAAAAACCCGCTAACCGCAATAGGGGAAATAGGGTTAAAACTTTAACTTGTCCTTCTGATGCTTTATCTTCCATCAAATAGGGTCGAAAATCGTTGCGGATTTGAACAAGTTCTAATTTTTCTGCCTCGCTGACGGTTTCCAAAGCTAAAAGCTCTGTAAATGAAACATCCTCAAGCTTTTCTTGAAAATTGAGATGACGTTGAACATCAGCAAGGGTTAGTTTACTCGTTTTGAGGGTAAGCATTGATTGAGCAAGCAGTACAGCGCTGTTCCGATTGTAGCGTAAAAGAGGTGTCTCGGCTGTTCTTGCTAACAAAATAAGCGGCTCTCTTAGGTTTGGTGGCCAAAATGTATTCTAAGATACAGTCCTGCTGGCGAGCGAGTGAAAGGAACCACAAAGACACAAAGGACACAAAGATTGAGCGATCATATAGTAAGTTAAACTTATCACACAGAACCTAGAAGAGCCAATAAGCCAAGACAGAAACACCAATTTAACAATAAAGTTGCTGCGTGGGGTGCGGAATGTGGGTTCTATAATAGGAGTTAATCTTCCCATACTTGTCAAACGGCTATGAGTCTCTGTCTCAATCCCGATTGTTCGCACAAAAACACCCCCACGGATAAATTCTGTCATAAGTGCGGTTCTCAATTACTGCTCAGAGAACGTTATCGAGCGCTAAAATTAATCGGTCAAGGGGGTTTTGGTAAGACATTTCAAGCGATAGATGAGGATAAACCCTCAAAACCCTACTGTGTCATTAAACAATTTTTCCCATCCGCGCAGGGAACAGGAACTTTACAAAAAGCAGCAGAATTATTTAAAGAAGAAGCGATTCGTTTAGATAGTTTGGGAAGATACCCACAAATCCCCGAACTTTACGCCTATTTTACCGGTAATGACGGGCGACAATATCTCGTACAGGAATATATCGAAGGACAAAATCTCGAACAAGAATTAAAACAGGAAGGAGTATTTAATGAAGCTAAAATTAAACATCTTTTGTCAGAGATTTTACCGATTCTAGAATTTATTCATAGTAAACAAGTAATTCATCGCGACATTAAACCCGAAAATATTATTCGCAGAAAAAGCGATAATAAATTGATTTTAGTCGATTTTGGGGCGGCAAAATTTGTCAGTCCTTTAAATCGTTCCATGACAGGAACAATTATCGGTTCTGCGGAATATGTCGCACCAGAACAGGGGAACGGGAAAGCAGTTAACGTCAGTGATTTGTATAGTTTGGGTGTAACTGGCATTTATTTATTAACAGGAATATCTCCCTTTGATTTATTCGATGGGGGAGAACACCAATGGGTATGGCGACAGTGGTTAGTCAATAATCCTGTTAGTAATGAGTTAGGAAATATTCTCGATAAATTAATCGAGTTTGGCACGAAAAGACGCTATCAATCAGCGTCAGAAGTGTTGCAAGCTTTGCAGATAAAAACATCAGTATTTATCCCCCAGACAACTATTCAAAAGCCTGTTAATCCCGCTATTTCTGTTCCCCAAACTCCCCCATCTATCCAGCTTAAAAGTGCCAAAGGAATCGATTATCGAAACTTAGAAGATTTATTAAAACGGCAGCAATGGAAGGAAGCGGACATAATAACTTTTGAAACTATGCTGAGAATTTGTAACAGACATAAATTTTTAATGGAAGGAAGCGGACATAATAACTTTTGAAACTATGCTGAGAATTTGTAACAGACATAAATTTTTAAGAGTTGAAGATATAGATATTTTCCCTTGTGAAGACTTACAAATAATTGATCAACTATGGTTAAAATATAGCCAAGAAAAGTTTGGCTTTTCGATTCAAAAACAAATATTTGATCGGCTTGATAATGGTCAACAATATAATGATAAGCTCTGGGATGACTTCGGTTTGATTATAGGATGGCGAAAGGGGAATAAAAACATTAGATACGACAGGGCTATTTTCGATATCAATGCACCTAGAGGACATCTACCATGCCGAATCTTTGATTTGTGGAATTGGGGAGGAGTTGGTGGCGGAACTGGGTCTCTATTTTATTCTCTCGCGTCGAGACTTGTAAAATGTAACATATAAAGGTAACAGTGCGTAGGGTGGGTTAGAGAAGCGTAACCCACCACCCTCCTATCCTGTAAAATAGGGATAATAAAGCTGGCACAATTCTAGGAGAAGATATTTGCCGACTCAAAAACAGAAAGATACCTCTATCTTTATTTGTCAATTGCTTATCTTTTCTCTACCAACCGATATACCTATTCCGCTATGATAGCCGACTCAAAGTTATTTATATTTTAGCTGGAACCAACGAAGACATCAGCATTTTAATCGATGAACAGGGAAATTGGAACTTTGAATTATGAAAAAATCACCTTCGGAAATGACTAACGCAGAACTCCGTCAGTATCTTTCGGAACATCGAAATGAAGAAGCTATTTTTAGGGAAGCACTAGAAGTATTATTAAGCCGAAAAAAAGACGGTTTTAAATATCCCGCACCTCAAACGATGTCCTATAAAGAAATAGAAACAATTTTCAAAGAAAAATTAAATCAAATAATTGAGAAATAGAAATCGTGCGTTATGCGATTATTATCGAAAAAGTGCGATGCCGAAGGCACTGCGTAGCAGCACGCCAATTTTGTAGATTTTGTAGGGTGCGTTAACGCGCGTGTAACGCACCGCTAATGTTTGGGATAAAATGGAGAAGTTTCAATGGGATCAAGTGCGATCGCTCTGAGAAATGATCGAGGTCAAACATGACAGTGCAATAACTTCGTTACAGAGATAGGATAGTAGAATAGAGGGGGCTACCATACGGCTGCTTCAGGCTTTAATTTAGTCTTGTCGATCAGTTATTATCATGAAAGAAAAAGTGTACTTGGATTCCACGGTTCCGAGTTATTACTTTGATGAGCGTGAAGCTCTAAAAACTTTTACCGAAATCACAAGGAAGTGGTGGTCGGAGATGTCCAGTTATTATGATTTATATATTTCGGATGCCGTGCTTCAAGAACTAACCAACGGAAACTATCCGCGTAAAGCTGAAATTATTCATTTGGTTTCGACGATTCCTTTACTACCGCCGACTTCTGCTCTTGAACAAGTTGTCGAGTTTTATCTTGCCAACTATGTCATGCCAAGGTCTCTTGTGGGCGACGCTCTACATCTTGCCTATGCCAGCTATTTCGACATTCAATATCTCGTTACTTGGAATTGCAACCACCTAGCGAATGCTAACAAACGGAAGCATATTCGCATTATCAATGCCCGCCTTGGTTTGTCAACACCTGAAATTGTCACACCACTTGAACTATTCAAAGAGGAGAATAACTTATGATCCGCTCAGAGATTTTGCAAGAAAAAGATAAAACTCAAACAAGATTATCGGAGGAATGCACGTCTATCCATGACTATTTAGTTAAGTCTCGCATTGCTGCGGAAAAGGCTGCGGAATCCTACGGGTTTACTCTCAAGTATGCTGAAGAAATTCATAAAATTCGAGAAGAACACGGCAAAGCTTTCAACGCCAACACAACAGCCTCTTAGGTTGGGTGGAACGAAACAATACTGGCTCGAAAATGGCTCAGTTATGAGAAATTTGCACGGTGAATAGATAACTTTATGAGAAAATGGAAAGGTAATGCAATCCTCTAAGCCAGATGACTATAGCAGAGCTATTCCCTACTTTGAGAAATCTGCCTCGTGCAGACAAGTTGAAGGTGATGCAATTTCTGATCGCAGAACTAAGTAAGGACGAGGAGCCAAGCCTACAGCCAGGAGCAACATATTTACTCTCGTCGCCGCTTAATTCACACGCGGCGGCGCAGCAACTTGCTCAAATGCTAGATTCCGAGCAAGCAACGCACAATGGGTAACGCCAAACGATTTAACTTTACCGAAGGATTCGATGGGTTTGGTGTCCCCGATGCCTTGCCTCAACTACCTGTATCTCTCACATACCAAGATAGATCCGTAGAGTTTTCAGCTGAATTTACCATGACATTGACAACTGAGGATACTCAAGACAATCAACAACAGATACTCACTGAGTTACGAGAATTAAAAAAGGAAGTTGAGCAATTTAACCAAAAATTCGATAACTATCAAAAAGCTACACAATGGGTAGTTCAGTTAGCATTTAGCTTAATTGCAGCCGCTACTGTAACTGTGATTGTCTCAACCGTGCTAGGTAAATAGCACCAAAATATTACATTATTCCGAGGACGATCAGTTAGTTTTAATCGAGATTCTAGATTTTGGTTGTTCTCTATCGTAAGATGCTAGAAAAGAACTTGCAAAATCCATATCTTCTCGTGAATCGATTAAAATATAGTTATTAGTTAATGTCCATCTCACAACAATTTCAATCATGAAAGGTATTCAGTATATTGTCGATGAAACAGGAGAAAAAACAGCGGTTGTTATCGATCTAAAAGAATGGGGTCAACTGTGGAATGAGTTTTATCAAAATTTACTCGATCGCTCTCCCGTAAACGAAGACTGGATAAATCGATCGCCTTTTCGAGAAAAATTAGATCAAGCTCTCGCATGGAATGCTAATCATCCACCGCAGTTATCAGCTCTAGAATCCCTAGAGAGCAAACTCGAAAATAATGAGTGAGGTTTTACTTGATCTGAACAATCCAATTTTTCAGCGAGATTTATTCAATTTATCCAAAAGTGAAGCATCATCCGCTCTGAAAACTTTCAGGAAAATTTCTCAACTAACTTGGGAGCAGTTATATCAAGATCAAGGATTAAAATGGGAGAAAATTAATTCTAAAAAAGGTCAAAAAGGAGAAAACTTGTACAATTTTAGAATCACGCAAAAATGTAGAGCAATTGCTGCTAGAGAAGGTGATTATTTACGAATACTTTCTTTACATTCCGATCACGATTCAGCTTATCAATAATAATCTAGAGAACTTTTAGAGGAACTCCAAATGCTAGAAATTAACAAAAGCTATGTATTAGACAAAGATCAAAATCCCATTGCCGTTCAGATTCCCATTGCTGAATTTGAAAAAATCGAAGAAATCCTAGAGGATTACGGCCTGGGAAAACTCATCGAAGAAGTTGAAAATGATCAAATCCTAGACAAAGAAAAAGCCTTACAATATTTAGAATTGCTTAAAAACAAAAATATGGAAAGTTGAATACAACAAGAGATTTTTAAAAGAATTAAGTAACCTCAGTTCGGGATAAGCTAAAACCCTGATCCTACCGTAGCCTGAAACTCCTATTCTTTCCTGGAAGCTATGGCAAAATTCCCTTAAACCGAACTGGCGTTAATTATGCAAGAACTCTAGTAATCAGTGGACATCTTCAATAATTAAGATTTTAGCTTGGTTGAGAGTTTGAACATTTGTACTAAAATTTCCAAGACGCAGTTTAAATCCCTGACAGCTTATAAACTTGAAACTTTAGCGGCTTAAATCGCACCATTGAGGGGAAATCCCCCTTAACTAGGTACGGTAAGCCCCTAGGAGCCGACAAACTGGTCAATCTAGAATAATCTCTAGGGTATAAAAGTAATCTCTTATAGAAAATGCAGCCAACCAATCCACAACAATTTACAGAAAAAGCTTGGGAGGCAATCGTCAAAACGCCGGACATTGCCAAACAGAACAGCCAGCAACAAATCGAAAGCGAACATCTAATGAAAGCCCTTCTTGAACAGGAGGGATTAGCGGGCAGTGTCTTTAGTAAAGCTAATATTAGTCTAGCCCGTTTGCGGGATCGAACCGATGACTTTATCCGTAGTCAACCGAAAATCTCTAACCCCGGCGACTCGATTTATTTAGGTCGTAGTTTAGATAGTTTACTCGATCGAGCGGAAAATTATCGGCGAGAATTTGGAGATGACTTTATCTCGATCGAGCATTTGATTTTAGGTTACGCTAAAGATGATCGCTTCGGTAAAAATATTTTTCAAGAATTCGGACTTACCGAAAACAAACTCAAAGAAATTATTCAACAAGTCAGAGGTAGTCAAAAAGTGACCGATCAGAATCCAGAAGGCAAATACGAAGCCCTAGAAAAATACGGACGGGATCTGACCCAATTGGCACGGGAAGGAAAATTAGACCCCGTAATTGGACGAGATGACGAAATCCGTCGCACGATTCAAATTCTCTCGCGTCGGACTAAAAATAACCCGGTTTTAATCGGGGAACCGGGAGTAGGAAAAACCGCCATTGTCGAAGGATTAGCCCAGCGGATTATTAACCGCGATGTGCCAGAATCTCTGTTAGATCGGACTCTCATTTCTCTCGATTTAGGTGGCTTAATTGCGGGAGCAAAATATCGCGGAGAGTTTGAGGAAAGATTAAAAGCTGTCCTCAAGGAAGTCACCGAGTCCCACGGCAATATCATCATGTTTATTGATGAAATTCATACCGTTGTCGGTGCGGGAGCCACTCAAGGGGCAATGGATGCGGGCAATTTATTAAAACCAATGTTAGCCCGGGGTGAATTGCGTTGTATTGGGGCCACTACCCTCGATGAATACCGCAAATATATCGAAAAAGATGCGGCGTTAGAAAGACGCTTCCAAGAGGTTTTAGTAGATGAACCAAATGTGGTCGATACTATTTCGATTCTTCGCGGTCTTAAAGAACGTTATGAGGTGCATCATGGGGTAAAAATTGCCGATAATGCTTTGGTGGCAGCGGCACTGCTTTCTAATCGTTATATTAGCGATCGCTTTTTGCCCGATAAGGCCATTGATTTAGTTGATGAAGCGGCGGCCAAATTGAAAATGGAAATCACTTCTAAACCGGAAGAACTCGATGAAATTGATCGCAAAATTCTCCAGTTAGAAATGGAAAGACTTTCCCTACAACGGGAGTACGATCCAGCTTCGCGAGAACGGTTAGAAAAGTTAGAAAAAGAACTGGCTAACCTCAAGGAAGAACAATCGGGATTAAATGCCCAATGGCAAGGAGAAAAAGAGATTATCGATAGAGTTCGTGGAGTTAAAGAAGCGATCGAACAAGTTAATCTAGAAATTCAACAGGCCGAACGAGATTATGATTATAATCGTGCCGCCGAATTAAAGTTCGGAAAATTAACCGATCTGCAGCGGCAAATGTCCGCCCTAGAAACTCAATTGGCCGACAAACAAACCACCGGCAAAAGTTTATTAAGGGAAGAAGTTCTCGAATCGGATATCGCCGAAATTATCTCGAAATGGACGGGAATTCCTCTCAATAAATTAATCGAATCGGAAAAAGAAAAACTCCTCAATCTGGAAGACGAATTACACGAAAGTGTCATCGGTCAAGAAGAAGCGGTCACAGCCGTAGCCGAAGCGATTCAACGTTCCCGCGCTGGTTTATCGGATCCCAACCGTCCCACGGCCAGCTTTATTTTTCTCGGTCCGACGGGTGTTGGTAAGACAGAATTAGCGAAAGCTCTAGCACGCAATCTCTTTGACACGGAAGAGGCTCTAGTTCGCATCGATATGTCGGAATACATGGAAAAACACAGCGTTTCCCGTCTCATGGGTGCGCCTCCGGGATACGTCGGCTACGATGAAGGAGGCCAATTAACCGAGGCAATCCGGCGTCGTCCCTACTCTGTCATCCTCTTTGATGAGATTGAAAAAGCCCATCCCGACGTTTTTAACGTTATGTTACAAATCCTTGACGATGGGCGCTTAACCGACTCTCAAGGTCATCTGGTTGATTTCAAAAATACCATCATTATTATGACCAGTAATATCGGTTCTCAATACATTTTAGACGTGGCTGGTGATGAGTCTCGTTACGAAGAAATGCAGGCACGGGTGATGGAAGCAATGCGGAATAGTTTCCGTCCCGAATTCCTCAATCGCATCGATGAAACGATCATTTTCCACAGCCTACAAAAAGCACAACTGCGCTCAATTGTCAAACTACAGCTATCCAATCTCAGCGACCGCTTGATGGAACAAAAATTAGCCCTGAAACTTGCCGATATTGCCCTCGATTATCTAGCAGAAATTGGTTACGATCCAGTGTACGGTGCGCGACCCCTAAAACGGGCAGTACAAAGATATGTGGAAACTCCAATCGCTAAGGCAATTCTGCGCGGCGAATTCAAAGGGGGAGACATGATTTTTGTCGATGTGGCCGATGAAAGATTGACCTTTAAACGGTTAGCTTCCCCGGTAGTAACTGCTTAATTAAGTAGGGTTGGCTGAAAAAGTACGGGCGAAGCATTCGGATAGAAAATCTCCGGTTTCACTGATAGGTTATTGCCCGAATGCTTCGCCCCTACACCGACGCGGGCCGATGAAGATGCAAGGTTTTGAACCACGATTCTCTCAAAATCTTGCACCTGTTTCGCGAGAAAAGCCCCAAAACCCTTACTTTGCATACATTTCACATTTATTCAGCAAGCCCTAAGTAGGGTTGGCTGAATATTACTGGAAGCTTTACTAAAAAATGGTTTTGGGACTTCTTTAGTCAAAAAAGTCCCAACAGCTTATTCCTTCTTAACACCCTTACTGACAAAGAAAAAACTGAAATCAGCTCAGGATAAGGGTTGTAGTGCTTACTGACAAAATTGTTAAGAAAGATGCCTATAAGCGATAGCCTTGATAAGGGGGGTGGCGATAGGCGAAAAAATCAGGGCAGAATTTGCTTACTAATAATTTTTCCCGTCGCATCCAGATCATAGACAATTGGAACTCCCGTGATTAACTCCAAACCGGGGACTTCTTCTGGGCTAAGATTTTCTAAGGTCATAATCATTGCCCGCAAGGAATTACCGTGAGCTGCCACCAAGACATTATCACCCTGTCGGATATGGGAGAGAATACGACTCTGAAAAAAGGGTGCAACTCGGGCGACGGTGTCCTCTAAACTTTCACCTCCGGGAGGACGAGTAAAATAGGATCTACGCCATTCCTTAACCTGTGCCTCTCCAAATTTAGCGGCAGTTTCGGCTTTATTCAAACCCTGTAAATCACCATAATAGCGTTCGTCGATGGACTGACTGGGAAAAATCGGAATTTCCTGACTGGGATCACCATCGTACCGATCCCAGCCGTGCCAATCGGGATCATCCCTATCGTGTTTAAAAATAGGGATTTTACCGGCGCGAATTTCATCACACTCAGTTAGACAAATTATTGCCGTTTCCATAGTGCGAATTAGGAGACTGGTAAAACAGACATCGATCGTGATATTGGCTTCTTTCAGTTTACAGGCAGCGATCATCGCTTCAGCACGACCGCGTTCACTTAAGGGAACATCGACCCATCCAGTGAATTTATTGGCCGCATTCCAAAGACTTTGGCCGTGACGAATTAATACAAGTTTTGACATGGGTTTTCTTGGGAAGTGGGGAAGTGGGGAGGTGGGGGTGTGGGGAGGTGGGGAGAACAAATAGAAATAATCTCCTTTCCCCTGACCCCCGACTCCTAGAACTTAGGAAATGGTGTGAATTTTGAGGAAATTGGTGCCTTTAGTTTTCTGCATGGGAATTCCCGCCATAATCAGGATTTTATCGCCGGATTGGGCTAGATTTTTCTGAAGCAGAATTGATTCCGTTTGCTTTAACACATCCTCAAAGACGGACACCTGATGATCAAGAAGAATCGGGATCACACCCCAGACTAGGTTGAGACGGTGATAGACTCGTTTGTCGGGAGTCATGGCAATCACAGGAACCGAGGGACGTTCCTTAGAAGCCAGTAGCGAAGTGTAGCCAGAGGTGGTAAAAGTGACAATATAACGCAGATCAAGGGTTTGATCGATCGCCACTAAAGCCTCACTGAGAGCGTGAGTTTCATCGGACTGATTGGGGGGAGCATTATCAAACTTCACATCCGCTTCCACATCCTGGGCGATTTTGGCCAACATAGCCACCGCTTTGACGGGAAAATCCCCCACTGCTGATTCTCCCGATAACATCACCGCATCGGTTCCATCGATAATTGCATTAGCCACATCACTGGCCTCGGCCCGAGTCGGTCGGGGATTGTGAATCATGCTTTCTAACATCTGGGTGGCAGTGATGACGGGAATAGTTTTCATGTTGCAGAGTTTGATAATGCGTTTTTGCAACATGGGGACTTTTTCGGGACTTAATTCTACCCCCAAATCGCCCCGAGCTACCATAATTCCGTCACATTCCTCGACAATTGACTCTAAATTTTCGATCGCTTGCGGTTTTTCAATTTTAGCTATCACTGGCATATCCGCACGATTTCTCTCGGCTAAAAATGCCTTAATCGCCCTGATATCTTCTCCTTTACGCACAAAACTCAGGGAAACCCAATCAACCCCCTGAGCAAGACCAAATTCTAGGTCTTGTTTGTCTTTTTCGGTCATGGAAGGTAAGCGCAAATTGAGATGGGGTAGATTAACTCCCTTGCGACTTTTGAGAATTCCTCCCTCCAATACTTGACATTTTAGGTCTTTTCCGTTAATTTCAACGATTTTTAGCTCTAATAAGCCGTCATCAAGGAGAATTTGCTCACCTAGCTGTGCTTCCTCGGCCAGATAGGGATAATCGATCGAAGCGGTGTTCGGTTCTCCCTGATACTCATCCATGGGTACAAGGGTGAGATAATCGCCGTTGTTGATGGTAATGGAACCATTGGGGAGATTACCAACGCGAATTTTTGGACCTTGTAAATCTTGCAGGAGAGTGATCGGATTGTCTAATTCTTGAGAAATTTGCCGTAAAAGGCTAACAACTCTCGCATGATCTTCGTAGCTACCGTGGGAAAAGTTTAGCCGCGCTACATTCATCCCCGCACCGATCATTTCCTTGAGGACTTCCGGCGAATTACTGGCAGGGCCGATCGTGGCTACGATCTTAGTTCTATGGGTAATAATTGACATGGAACCCTTACTAATCGATCTTGGGACGATTACATGATATTCACTTTAGGTTAACTAACGGTGAAGCAGAAAACAAATTAAGCTTTTCCACAGACTTGTCCCATTTTTCTTTATTGTTAGCAGGCATCTTTCTCCCCCTCTCCCGGGGTTTGGGGATGAGGGCAATTAACTATCTCTGCTATAAGCGAGGGTCTTCACCCCGACATTTGAGATCAACTCACCGAGTTGCACTTTTTTGCTGGCGTTATCAATGTCTAAACCGACTAGATTCCCTAATTCATCGTAATCAGCAACGACACCTTCAGAAATTTCTTGGCTATCAACACTGGGTTTGTCTGTAAGGTGGATATAAAGGGAGTCCGTTTCTGGGTAGTAGTTAATCTTCATGGTTTAAAGCTCTGCTAGGGTAACGACTCTCAAGTAATGATCGCCAAATTCTTCTATTTTTGCCCAAAAGCGAAAACGATTATCTTCTTGGGGTTCACAACGGATAGGGTTTTCGATCACGTAAATACACCATTCTTTTTTGAGGTAAGGGCGTTTTGTCAAAACATCATTTTTAAAATAGCTAGTAAATGTATATTTTGGCATGGTAATGGTTGTAGTCGTTATTCGATCATGGCAATTAATTCATCAAATTTCAAGGTCACTAAATCTAATTTTCGGCTGTCCCGCTCCCCCCTAACCCCCCGATGTCGGTAGGGCAGGGGTTGGGTGTTATTGGCGAGATTGGTAGTAATAGAAGCAGGGTTGGTAAAAGTGGTTATCAGACTGCCAGGAACTCCACCGTTGTTGCCATAGAGACGAACAAACAAGTTACCTGCGATGTTTTCTCTGAATAAAAGAGTGACAGATTCAAGATTATAACTGCCACTGCCAGTGGTAAAGCTTGATCCTGACCACGCATCTTCCAAGACTGAACCCGAGCCATTACTTGATTGACTTAAGTTTTCAACAAGGGTAACAGCAGAAGCCTGTTGCCCTAAACTCAAGGAAACAAGGAGAGCAAGGCTACTCCCCCGATTTTTGCCAGAATTTGCTGATTTTTGCTCATTTTTAAGCTCATAAAGTGAAAAATAGAACGATGCTTGATTGATGGTTGATCTTCTGAGACACTGCCTAAAAAATAAACCCACCGGCAAAATAGCAGAGTTTCTCGTTTCTGGCAAGGGGTGGAGAGACCCAAGACTAAACCCCTAAAACCGGCTTTCACGGTAGGATAAACTAATAACCATCTCCGCTCGTTTAGATTTCGTTATGACCAACACATTAGACGATAAAGCCATAGTCAAGGACTATTTTAACGCCACAGGATTCGATCGCTGGCGCCGGATTTATGGGGATGGCGAGGTTAACAAAGTACAAAAAGATATTCGCATCGGTCATCAACAAACGATCGATACCGTTATCGGTTGGTTAGAAAGTGATGACAATTTGCCCAATCTCTCAATCTGTGATGCTGGTTGTGGAGTCGGTAGTCTTAGTATTCCCCTCGCTAAAGCGGGCGCGACTATTTTCGCTAGTGATATTTCCGAGAAAATGGTGACAGAAGCCAAGGCAAGAGCGGCCAAAGAGTTAGCAGATACCAGTAAACTCACCTTTGCCGTTCAAGATTTAGAAGCATTAACCGGCCAATATCACACAGTCATCTGTGTTGATGTTCTCATTCACTATCCCACAGAAGAAGCCTTAGGCATGATTAAACACCTGGGATCCCTAGCTCAATCCCGTTTAATCCTCAGTTTTGCTCCTAAAACCTGTTTATTAACCATTCTCAAGAAAATTGGTCAGTTTTTCCCCGGTCCGAGTAAAACCACTCGTGCCTATCAACACAAGGAAAAAACTATAATCGCCGCTCTCAACGAAAATGGCTTTAAAATTGAACGGACGAGTATGACTAGCACTCGTTTCTATTTTTCCCGTATCCTCGAAGCTGTCCGCAGTGAATAAACAATGGCAGTCACCACCAACAAATTAATCGAGTGGAAACAGCAAAAACGCGCGATTGTTACTCTCACAGCATGGGATTATCCGATCGCGCGACTGCTCGATCGAGCAGGAATTGATATTATCTTGGTAGGTGATTCCTTAGCTATGACCGCTTTGGGCTATCCTACCACTTTACCGATCACCCTAGAGGCGATGATTCACCACGCAGCGGCCGTATCTCGCGGGGTAAAACAAGCTTTAGTTGTCTGTGATTTGCCTTTTCTCAGCTATCAGGAAAGTGTCAGTCAGGCAATTCACTCCGCCGGAAGAATGTTAAAGGAAGCGGGAGTGCAAGGGGTAAAATTAGAGGGAGGTTATCCCGCTATGATCGAGACTATTAGTCGTTTAACCGAGATAGGCATCCCTGTTATGGGTCATATCGGATTAACTCCCCAGTCGGTGCATCGGTTAGGATACCGTCAGCAGGGAAAAACTCCATCGGAGGCACAAAGATTAATCGAGGAAGCTTTAGCCTTGGAGAAAGCGGGAGTATTTGCCCTGGTTTTGGAACATATTCCCGCTAATTTAGCCGCTACTATCACCGATAAATTGACTATCCCGACGATTGGTATCGGTGCGGGGGAAGATTGTGATGGTCAGGTGTTAGTAACGGCGGATATTCTAGGATTAACCGAAAAAGCTCCCCCTTTTGCCAAAGTTTATGCTAATTTAAGCGAGACAATTACAAAAGCAGTGGTGGAATTTGCCAAGGATGTGAGGGGAAATGAATAGCGGCGAAAAAGCTACTTTTGGGGCTGGCTGTTTTTGGAAAACCGAGGACTCATTTCGGCGTTTACCCGGGGTTTTAGCCACTTCTGTGGGTTATATGGGGGGACATTTTCCCAATCCTAGTTATCTCGATGTGTTATCGCGAATTACCGGTCATGCGGAAGTGGCACAAATTGCTTATAATCCCCACGAAATAAGCTACGAGGCTTTATTAGCCGTTTTTTGGTCAATTCATGATCCGACTCAGTTAAATCGCCAAGGACCGGACCGGGGAGAACAATATCGATCGATTATTTTTTATCACACCCCAGAACAAAAGTTAATCGCCACCGCTGCCAAGGGTCAACTACAACTATCGGGAAAGTTTCAGCAGGATATCGTTACTTTGATTGAACCCGCAGGAGATTATTATCAGGCCGATCAGTCCCATCAACAGTATTTAGAGAAAAAACAAGCTCGATCGGTCGAGAATTTCTAGAAGAAAATATGCGGACAGGTTCGCGGTATAATGTGAAATTGCTTTCGCAGGAGATGAGGAAAAATGCCCGAGGCGGTCGGAGTCATTCAAACGTTGGGTTTTCCCCCCGTTTTAGCGGCGGCGGATGCCATGGTTAAAGGGGGACGAGTCACCCTAGTTTATTTCGATCTAGCGGAAAGGGGCGAATTTTTGGTGGCGATTCGCGGTCCGATTTCCGAGGTTAAACCGGCAGTAGAGGCTGGATTAGCGGCGGCCATGACCGCTTTTGGTGGTAATGTGGTCAGTCATTACATCGTACCCAATCCTCCAGAAAATGTCCTGGCGGTTTTACCAGTGCAGCATACGGCTAAGTCGGACCGTTTTCGCAGTTAATTTCCCTAGGGATTGGCCCCAAACTAGACTATAGTTAAAGACTGGGAAATAGATTGGATTCTATCAATTGAACTTATCTGATTTTTGTTATTAGGAGTTAATTTATGACAGCCCAACCCGCGGTGGGATCGATCGAGACAAAAGGTTTCCCCGGTATTCTAGCGGCCGCCGATGCGATGGTAAAAGCAGGACGGATCACGATTGTTGGTTATTTAAGGGCAGGAAGCGCCCGTTTTACCCTCAATATTCGTGGGGATGTACAGGAGGTAAAAACCGCTATGGCTGCCGGCATTGAAGCCGTCAATAAAACCGAGGGGGCAGCTTTAGAAACCTGGGTCATTATTCCCCGTCCTCACGATAACGTAGTGGCTATTCTACCGATCGATTATAGCGAGGCAGTGGAACCTTTTCGCGCTGCTGCCGACGGTATGATGGCACCAATCCGTCGTTAATCTTCAAGGTCAATTTTTTGTTACTGGTTGGAACTTGTCTAGTTCCAACTTAGTTTTTAATGGTGATTTAAGTTTTAGTCAGAAAACCAAATTTGATAATTGCTGCAACAGTTGCACCGATAACAGTGACTATCAAAGCTCATATTTGGGCTGTTGCCCTTTCTTTCAAGTCTTTGACATCCTCTTTGAGTTGGGAAACTTCGGCCTCTATTTTCGGTAATACTTCTAGTTTTGTTTCGATTCGCTCTAAGCGATTGTCAAGTTTAGCGAGAATATCTTTTAAGTCAGTTTCAATGATAATAGGGTCACTCATGGGGAGATTCTTCTTTTGGGGACTAGGAGGGATCAATTTGTATTGACAGTTCCTCACAATCTTGATCAAGGAGAATACCTACGGCTTGAGAGAGGTGTAACTGATTTTCAATCTAGCAAAATATTAGGTAAAGTAACGATATAGCGGTTAATTGTTGTTTTCGCGTTAAGTCAAGGAATGGCTTCGGTTAGAGATTCAAACGTAATTTAAAGATTGATGGTGGTACTCATGAAATTTATCCAAATAGGATAAAAAGTTAAATTTTGAGAATCGCTTTAATTTTCATGATTGGTATAGGTGATCAAGGGTTTCTAATCTAATGTAGCCTGAATTTTTGCGAGGAGTTCCTCACCGTCTTTCCTTAGGGGAATGCCTAGCTCTTGGGAGAATTTAAGGGCTTGTTGGCAATAGTTAAGAGCGCGATTGCAGTCTTGAGAATTGTCCATCATATTTAAGCGTTAAGCCACAGCAAAGCCTGTATAGGGTCTAATTTCAGGGGATTTAAAGGCTAAAATAATCTGGTTTTGAGGGATTCCTGCGGCTACTAATTCATCGGCAATACCATCCTCAGTTCCGTCGTGTTGAATCCAAATTTTTTGATCAATAATATCAATATGTAATAGGGTTCCTTAGATTCGATAACCATTTTGCCAACCTGTTTCAACCGATAAATCGCGATCGCGGGTTTGATCTAGGACTCATTCGATTTGGATTTGGCGTTCGGTGTCGAGGAAGTCGGCATAATCTTGGAATGTTTTTTCAATAATTTGCCGATATTGGGCAATTAAGGAATCCATCGTACAATTACCTCCTGGTTGGGATCAAAACTAAATAACTGAATAATACTATCTTCAATTAAGGTTTGACGTGCTTCTTCTTCAAATACTGTTTTGCAGGTGTTTTCGCCAACAGCCAAAAATAGTTTATATTTGGGATAATAACGCCTTAAAAGATGGGTATAAACGACAAATTGACCAACTGCTTCTTCAAGGTCTTTCATGTCAGAGGGACGAGTAAAGCTCTTAATTTCAATGGCTATTTTTTCTGTTCCTTTTTCTGCGGCTAATAGTCTTTCTGCTCCCAAATCAACAAACAGGTTTTTACCTCTTACTAAACGAATCCGTAGGGGGTTATGGGTAATTGTCCAGCCGTCTTTGATTAGGGCGTGTTTTACACAGTCATGGAAAATATCTTTGGCAGGCATTTTTTATGGTTCGGCGATTGCGTTATTTAGCCAGTCAGCAATAGTCTCGATTAGGTTGGGAAGGATAGAGGGGAATTTTTCTGACTTGAAGCAACGTGCTAGTTGATAGGTGTTGTCCAAGAAACGGGAACGGCGATAACATCTAATGTCTCATTATTGGCAAAAATTTCTAGGAAATAACCTGCTTCTGGTTGTTGTTCGCTAGGAGGTAAAATTCTAGAATCGTCCCTTGATCGCCTTTTTGAAAGATCGTGTTGAACTCTAAATATAGAGTGTCCGTATCTTGAAAGTAGGTGATTTTCATGGTTTAAAATTTCTCTAATTTAAATAAGTTGTAAGTTATCTTTTTTTTCTAAGTCGTTAAGAGATTGATTCGTGATGAGAGAATAAAGAACATCGGGGTCTAAATCAGCCCCATTTTCCCAATAAATTGTTCCCCAATCAGGATTAATTTTGACAGTTTTAAAAAAATCTAAGTCTTTGAGCGGTTGAAAAATGCCAACAAACTCGATAATTTCTTCAAGATTAATAATCCCCTCTTGGTTATCTTCAAATTTAAGATATAGCTGATAATTATTTAGAGGTTTCACTTCAATAATATCTTTTAGCATGGTTTATCCATTTATTCTATTTAACTGGTTCTCAATCTGGCGAAACATTAGGGGAAGTAACGATAAAACTTGCGACGATGAAGAACACGAGCAAATGTAATTGTATCTTCTTCAACAAAAAAAACAATTCTATAGTCACCAATTCGGATACGATAGGCATTTCCAAGCATGACGTGCGGTTCCTGCGTGTTGGGCTAATAATGAGCGTTGTTGATTATTTAGTTCTAACTCAGTCTTAAATCCCAGTAGCAACGTCTCTTAACTCCTCTACGATTTTTCTATTTGTATGGCTTCTAGAGCCATACAATCTAGCGGAAAATACCGTAATAATCTCTAAGACATCTTGTGCTAAATCCTCCTCAAATGTACTGTCTTCAGTGCGATTAATAATGACAACTTCAGTCCCGAATTGCTGACACAGGCTAAAGATTAATTCCCTACCAAATCTAAGTAATCTATCCTTATGAGTTAAGACTAATCTCTCTACTTTACTATCAACAATCAACCGAATTAATCGCTTTAATCCTTTTTTGTTGTAGTTAAGTCCTGAA
>VYMC01000097.1_pt1 | contig 22438 bp, 17 predicted proteins | sample 5115301 | NCBI WGS metagenome assembly VYMC01 (sample SAMN12291802, study PRJNA351875) | freshwater metagenome | isolation source: freshwater lake | place: USA: Michigan, Wintergreen Lake | collected 2013-08-08 | reverse complement strand
ATTCTCCAAGAATTAGACAACATTCTTAGGAAAAAACAAGCCACAATCGCCCCAATAATCGCCAAATTACATCCCGATTTTAATCCCGATACTAAAAATTGGTGGTGGCTACTTAAAGCACCCAAAATTGATTCTTCTTGGCACAAATACGATTTATTGGCCAATGGAGCTTCTGTTACTTTCTTGACAATTTCTTTAAAATTAATTGGTGAAATTGGCTCGCGGTTTCTTTCGGGGGGAAGTGATATTTTGGGAGGCGTTTTAATCAGCTTTCAAAGTATATTAACCTTAATAACTTATTGAAATACTTTTTCGTTTTTTTGTCTCCAATAATATTAATTTACTATTTTAGTGCTTTTGGATATCACTTTTATCCTCTATTACCAGAACAATTTGGGGGAGGAAAGCCACGTCAGGTAGCCGTCACCCTAAAGGACAGCGAAAATACTGATTTTACTCAACAGAAACAATATATTTTATTTGAAAGTGATAAAGACTATTTAGGGCTTGCTGAATAAATGTGAAATGTAGGCAAAGTAAGGGTTTTGGGGCTTTTCTCGCGAAACAGGTGCAAGATTTTGAGAGAATCGTCGTTCAAAACCTCGCATCTTCATCGGCCCGCTTCGGTGTAGGGGCGAAGCATTCGGACAATAACCTATCGGTGAAACCAGAAATGGCCCTTCTCGGTTCTGTATGATAAGCTTAACTTACATAGGATCGATCAACCTTTGTGTCCTTTGTGTCTTTGTGGTTCGTTCCACCCCCTCCCTAGGAGGAATGTATCTTAGAATACATTTTACCCACCAAACCTAGGAGAGCCCAGAAATGGCCCTTCTCGGTTCTGTATGATAAGTTTAACTTACATAGGATCGATCAACCTTTGTGTCCTTTGTGTCTTTGTGGTTCGTTCCACCCCCTCCCTAGATGGCATCTGGACAGAATACCAAGTTAAAGAATGGATTCAAGCCATCTAAGAGATGCTCTGTTGCTATACTTTGACCCAAGGGTGTTGTCATAAAATTTTCCAACTACGCAACTAATCAAGCTCATTTCCGGTCAAGTCTGAAGATATTGTCAAAGATAAACCCGAGTTATCCCCCATCGATTCAAGCTGACAGCTGATAGCTTGCCCACTTTTTGCTTATCGCCATGGTTTACATCAAAAAGGTCGAACTCTCACACTTCAAATCCTTCGGGGGAACAACTCCCATCCCCTTTTTACCCGGATTTACAGTGGTTTCTGGTCCAAATGGTTCAGGAAAGTCGAATATCCTCGACGCATTGTTATTTTGCTTGGGATTAGCCACTTCCAAAGGAATGCGGGCCGAAAGACTACCAGACTTAGTCAATCATAGCTATAACAGTCAACGTCATAGCTCAGAAGCGAGTGTTTCCGTGACCTTTGATATTGCCGATATAACCAACACAACCCACAGGGATTGGACAGTTTCCCGACGCTTAAAAGTAGCTAAAGGGGGCAGCTATACTTCCACCTACCATATCAATGGAGAAACCTGTACAGTTAGCGAACTTCACGACCAATTAAACCAGTTACGCATCTATCCCGAAGGATACAACATAGTGTTACAGGGAGACGTAACCCGAATTATCAGCATGAATGCCAAGGAAAGACGGGGAATTATCGACGAACTAGCAGGAGTAGCTGAATTTGACCGCAAAATTGAGAAAACTAAAGAGAATATCGATTCCGTTAAAGAAAGGGAAGAACGCTGCCAAATTATTTCCACAGAATTGCAAAAATCCCTCGAGAAACTAGCACTCGATCGCATTAAAGCCGAAAAATACCAAAAACTCAAGACCCAAGTCCAAGAAAAACAACAATGGGAAATAGTCCTCCATTGGCAAAATCTCCAGCAGCGCCGCCAGCAAGTACAAAGACAAATTCAAGCTGGAGAAAAAGAAAAACAGGTCTTAACCGAGAATATCACCAACTTATCCCAACAAATCGCCCAAAATAGCCAAGAATTAGAGAAACTCAATCAACAGATCAAAACTTTTGGGGAAAATGAATACCTGTCCGAGACCTCCCGACTAGCAAATCAACAGGCCAAACGACAACAACAGCAACAACAGCAACAACAGTTAGAAAACCTCGAAAAAGAATCTCAGGCACAGAAAACCAGACTCTTAGAGGAAATTAACCGCTACAATCTCGAATTAAACCAGACCACTGCCGAAAAAAGCCATTTAGAAACCGAAATTTTACCCAATCTCCTACAGACAACCCAAACCGCAAGAGAAACCCTAGAAACCCATCGTCTGCAAGCAAGCAGTCTCGCAGAAGCATCAGAAGCTTGGGTAAAAGAACAAAGTGACCTTTCCCGCAATACCACCCGTCTTCAGGAACAATTAAACCCCTACCGTAGCCAACACGCCCAATTGACCGAAAGATGCGATCGATTGCAAACCAATATAGCAGAAACTGGCCAACGTCTCCAAGAATTAGAGCAAGTCATTAGCACAAAAACAGAAGAAAGTCAAGAAATATCACAAAAAATTAATAATTCTGAACCCGATATCCAAAATTTAGCCCAAAAACTCACCATTGCCGAGCAAAACCATATTATCAGCCAGGACACCCAAAAACGCCTGCTCAAGGAACAACGGGACAAACAGAGAGAATTAGATAAACTAGAAGCAACTAAGCAAGCGCAACAAGAAGCCCAGGGAACCCATGCCACTCAAACACTACTACAGTCAGACTTACCCGGAATCTGCGGATTAGTAGCACAACTAGGCGAAGTAGAGGAGCATTATCAAATCGCTCTAGAAATCGCCGCCGGAGGTCGTTTAGGTCATGTAGTCGTCCAAGACGACAGCATTGCGGCCGCAGCCATTGCCTTGCTCAAACAGCGTCGCATCGGTCGGGCCACTTTTTTACCCCTAAATAAAATTCGTCCTCCCCGTCCCCAAGATACTTCCTCTCTGCATCACGCGCGCGGCTATCTGGATTTAGCAGTGAATTTAGTTAAATTTCAACCCCAATATCGGCAAGTTTTTAACTATATTTTTGGCAGCACCGTAGTTTTCGAGGATATAGACTCTGCCCGTTATTATATCAATCAATATCGCATCGTTACTTTAGATGGCGAGCTATTAGAAATGACTGGCGCCATGACCGGAGGCAGCCAACCAACGCGATCGGGGCTACGCTTTGGTAAAATTTCTGCCAAAGAGTCTAGTGAAACAGAATCTCTGCGGGAAAGACTAGCAGAAATCGATCGCATTCTGACCCGCAACGAAGAAAAAATCACCCAACTTAATAATCTTATCAGCCAGCTAACCCAACAGCTAACCGAAGCGCGTCAGAGTCATCGGGAAAATCAATTACTTCTACAGCAATTAAGCAAAGATCTACAACGCTTAACCACAGAAAAACAGGATTTAACCCGCCAATTATCCGGACAGCAACAAGAAATTACTACTTCTAGCCAACAGTTAGAAATATTAACCCAAAAAATTCCTCAGCTAGAGTTATCCTTACAGCAAGAACAGGAAAAATTAACTACTTTAGAAGCCAATCATACCCATAGCGAATGGCAACAAGCACAAAGGAAAATTCGCACTCAAGAATTGCAATTACAAACCCAAGAAAATCACCTCACAACAGTCCGCGAACAGTTAAAAGACCTACAAAATCAACAAATCAGACTAAAAGAAAAAAGCCAAGAATCTGCCGATAGAATTACCGAGATTGAAAAAATAATCACCGACGCAGCTCATCAGAAAAATATCGGAAATCGGTCGATAGAAAAACTTGATCACCATATTTTAGAAATCAATCAAACTTTACAGCAATTATCCCGACAACTAGGGGAAACCAAGCAAAAAAGAGACCAACTAGAGACAGCCTTGCGACAACAACAAAACCAACAACAACAGGCTATCTGGCAATCCGAAAAATTAGCCAACAATCAACAAGAAAGACAAACATTACTAACCACCTTACAAACAGAAATTAATCAACTAGAAAGCGACTTACCCAATCCCTTGCCCGAAATTCCCGAAAGCGAGCGAGACTTCGAGAAAATTCAAAGCGACATTCGGCAGCTACAAAAGAAACTAGAAGCCTTAGAACCTGTCAATATGTTAGCCTTAGAAGAACACCAAAAAACCAAAGAAAGACTAGATGAACTATCAGAAAAACTGCAAACTCTAGAAGCAGAAAGAACCGAACTACTTTTACGCATAGAAAACTTTACCACCCTCAGACTTAATGCTTTTCAGGAAGCATTTACTGCCGTTAACGAAAACTTTAAGAATATATTTGCCACCCTGTCCGATGGCGATGGTTACTTACAACTAGAAGACGAAAATGACCCCTTTAATGGCGGCCTAAATCTAGTAGCCCATCCCAAAGGAAAACCCATACAGCGATTGAGTTCCATGTCTGGAGGCGAAAAATCTTTAACCGCTTTAAGCTTTATTTTTTCCCTACAAAGATATCGTCCTTCTCCCTTTTATGCCTTTGATGAAGTAGATATGTTTTTAGATGGAGCAAATGTAGAAAAATTGGCTAAAATGATCCAAAAACAAGCACAACAAGCGCAGTTTATTGTCGTTAGCTTGCGTCGTCCCATGATAGAAGCATCAGAAAGAGCCATCGGCGTCACCCAAGCCCGGGGAACCCACACACAAGTACTAGGAATTAAAGTTTAACCCAAGACGCAAGCCCAGTATGGGGAAGCGGGAAGCTTTTCAGCGATTAGCAAACAGCAACCAGTGAACCCACAACTCACAACTGATAACTGTCAGACAAGCCCAGCAAAGTTAAATTACATTAAGACTACTCAGAATGCGTCCCCCTCCCCTGATGAAATCTCTTGACATCCTCACCGCCGCAAACAGACGGCAATTCCCAAACCTCACCATTTAGGCTTCTGCTTCTTTCCCTATCGGTAAGAATAGGCTTTTGACCTGCAGAGCACTTTAGCATACATTTCGTAAATGCGTTAATATTTAACAGTAAAACCGTCGTAGAACGACAGGGTTTCAGACCCAAAATTTTCGATGACTCAACCGCAAGCACAACGCATCCTCTACGTTAGACTACCCTGCAACCCCATTTTCCCCATCGGCGTAGCCTACCTTTCCGACCACGTTCATAAACACTTCCCCGACATCGAACAAAGAATCCTTGACCTTAGCACCGTCCCCCCCTTAGACATTAACCAAGCACTCCATCGCTGTGTTAACGAATTTCGGCCCACCCTGCTAGTATTCTCCTGGCGGGACATTCAAATATATGCTCCCGTCGGTGGTCGTGGTGGTAATCCCCTGCAAAACGCCTTTGAATTTTACTACGCTAAAAACCCCCTAATCAAAATGCGCGGTGCCTTAGGAGGCTTAAAAGTGACAACCGCCTACTACAGCGAATTATGGCGCAATCAGAGACTAATTCGCCGCGGGTTGCAGCAGGCCAGAAAACACCATCCCGAAGCGCGAGCTATCGTCGGGGGTGGTGCCGTCAGCGTTTTCTACGAACAACTAAAAACCAAACTGCCCACAGGAACAATCGTATCAGTCGGAGAAGGAGAAACCCTGCTAGAAAAATTCCTCTCCAGCCAAGACCTTAGCAATGAACGCTGTTATATAGTCGGAGAAACCACACCCCGGCCGCGTTTAATCCACGAATCCCCCACCCCCTTAGAAAAATCCGCTTGTAACTACAACTACATCACCAGTATTTGGCCAGAAATCTCCTACTACTTCCAAGAAAACGACTTTTATATCGGCGTACAAACCAAGCGCGGCTGTCCCCATAACTGCTGCTACTGCATCTACACCGTAGTCGAAGGCAAACAAGTACGCATTAACCCCGCCGACGAAGTAGTTAAAGAAATACGCCAATTATACGACCGCGGCATTCGCAACTTCTGGTTTACCGATGCCCAATTTATCCCCACCAAAAAATTTATCAACAACGTAGAAGAACTATTAGAAAAAATCCTTGCCACCGGGATGAAAGATATCCATTGGGCAGCCTATATTCGTGCCGATAACCTCACTCCAAAACTGTGCGATTTAATGGTAAAAACAGGCATGAACTACTTTGAAATTGGCATCACCAGTGGCTCTCAGGAATTAGTCCGAAAAATGCGCATGGGCTATAATTTGCGCACAGTTCTGCAAAATTGTCGAGACTTAAAAGCCGCAGGCTTTAATGATCTAGTTTCAGTAAATTATTCCTTTAACGTCATTGATGAAACCCTAGAAACTATTCGCCAAACCATCGCCTATCATCGGGAACTAGAAAACATTTTTGGAATCGATAAAGTGGAACCAGCCATCTTTTTTATCGGCCTACAACCCCACACCCATCTAGAAGAATACGCCCTCAAAAAAGAAATTATTAAACCCAACTATGATCCCATGAGCTTAATGCCCTGGACAGCCAAAAAACTGCTCTGGAATCCCCAACCTTTGGGGTCATTCTTTGGCGAAATTTGTCTGCAAGCATGGCAACAAAATCCCGATGATTTTGGACGGGAAGTGCTAAAAATTTTAGAAACAAGACTAGGGAAAGCCGATTTAGAATCCGCTTTAACCGCACCAATTAAGAAAAAAGCCTTAACTCCTGCTTAAAAATTAATTTTAGTCAAAGTCTGGCGATCGCTGCCGATAGCCAGACTATTGCCACCGGCTGCACAGATGGAACCGCGAAAACCTGGCAATACAACCCACAAAAAAGCGACCATTTTGCGCCAATTCGGGTGATTAATGCCCATAATGGTCAGGTGACAAGCTTGGTATTCGGAGAGGAGGGTCAATGGTTATTTACCGGGGGAACCGACGGAGAGATTAAAATCTGGTTAGCCAATTCTCAACAAGCGATCGCAACTCTCGGCGCTGCCGATGGGCGATCATCGCCGATCTCCAGTTTAGCTCTCAGCCCTGATTATTGTCACCTAGCAGCGGCCGCAGCCGACGGTAGCATCACCATCTGGGAAAATATCACTTAATGGTCGATCGAACTGGAAAAATTGTATAATGTAATGTCCCAGACTCGGTCGGGCCAGTTTGACCCCAAGAAAAAGTGACTGAGTTAACCGTCGTTTCTGCCTAATAGTTGTCATCGGGGCATCGAGAACGCGAGAGCGATCGCTTATCCCGGATCATCACCCATAGTAAAAAATTCAGAATGAAGACTCCAACAGATCAAAGATTTGATTACGTCAAAATCGGTTTAGCGTCCCCTGAAAGAATTCGGCAATGGGGAGAAAGAAACCTGCCTAACGGTCAAGTCGTCGGAGAAGTAACCAAACCAGAAACGATCAACTATCGGACTCTCAAACCGGAAATGGATGGGTTATTCTGCGAGAAAATTTTTGGACCTTCGAAGGACTGGGAATGTTGGTGCGGTAAATACAAACGCGTCCGTCACCGGGGAATTGTCTGTGAACGTTGCGGGGTGGAAGTCACCGAGTCGCGGGTACGTCGTCATCGCATGGGTTTTATCAAATTAGCTGCCCCCGTCACCCACGTTTGGTATCTCAAAGGTATTCCCAGTTATCTCAGTATCCTGCTCGATATGCCCCTGCGGGACGTGGAGCAAATCGTCTATTTTAATGCCTATGTGGTTCTCGATCCGGGTAATGCTGGCAATCTTAGTTATAAACAACTCCTCAGCGAAGATCAATGGTTAGAGATCGAAGAGGAAATCTACGCGGAGGATTCGGAATTAGTCGGCATTGAAGTGGGTATCGGGGCCGAGGCTATCCAAAGACTCTTACAGGAAATTAACCTGGAAGAAGAAGCGGAAAGACTGCGGACGGAAATTGTCGAAAGTAAAGGGCAAAAACGGGCAAAATTAATTAAACGTCTCCGGGTAATCGATAACTTTGTCGCCACGGGTTCTCAGGCAGAATGGATGGTTTTAAGCGTAATTCCCGTGATTCCCCCCGATTTACGCCCGATGGTGCAGTTGGACGGCGGCCGTTTTGCCACCTCTGACTTGAACGATCTCTACCGTCGGGTGATTAACCGCAATAACCGTTTATCCCGTCTGCAAGAAATTCTCGCTCCCGAAATTATCGTCCGCAATGAAAAACGGATGTTACAGGAGGCCGTCGATGCTTTAATTGATAACGGTCGTCGCGGTCGCACGGTGGTGGGGGCCAATAATCGCGCCCTGAAGTCTTTATCGGATATTATCGAGGGTAAACAGGGGCGTTTTCGTCAAAATCTCCTCGGCAAACGGGTGGACTATTCCGGACGTTCGGTTATCGTTGTCGGTCCGAAATTGAAGATCTATCAATGCGGTTTACCCCGGGAAATGGCGATCGAATTGTTCCAACCCTTCGTTATCCATCGTTTAATTAAATTAGGCATCGTCAATAATATCAAGGCGGCCAAGAAAATGATCCAACGGGGGGATGCCAATGTTTGGCACGTCTTGGATGAAGTGATCACGGGACATCCGGTGATGTTAAACCGCGCCCCTACCCTGCACCGTTTGGGCATTCAAGCGTTTGAACCGATCCTAGTGGAAGGCCGGGCGATTCAGTTACATCCCCTCGTCTGTCCCGCTTTTAACGCTGACTTTGACGGGGACCAAATGGCCGTACATATTCCCCTCTCCCTAGAAGCACAATCGGAAGCGCGATTATTGATGTTAGCTTGTCATAATATTCTCTCACCCGCGACTGGTCGCCCCATTGTTGCCCCTTCTCAGGATATGGTTTTGGGTTGTTATTATCTCACGGCCGAAAATCCCAAGGCCCAAAAGGGTGGGGGTCGTTATTTCGCCAGCATGGATGACGCTATTCGCTCTTTTGATCAGGGATTGGTGGATCTACACGCTTCTGTGTGGTTGCGTTTACCCGTCGGAGAAAAGGTGAAAACCAATAAACCGGATGAGGAAGTTCTGGAAACGGAAACTCTCCCCGATGGCAGCATCTGGAAATATTATCGGGAACGCAAAACCCGCGAGAAGGATGGTCAGATAATTTCCCAGTATGTGCGTACTACTGTAGGGCGAATTATCTACAATAAGACGATTCTAGAAGCTTTGGTGGTCTAGAGAGAGATTGGGTTAGGGTGGGCATTGCCCACCTTAATTTTTAGGCTAAAGCGGCAATACATTCTATTTCCACTAGCACATCTTTGGGAAGACGGGCCACCTCCACGCAGGCCCGGGCCGGGGCGGTTTCTGGGGGGAAATAACGGGCATAAACTTGATTCATCGCCCCGAAATTGGCTAAATCCGAGAGAAAGACGGTAGTTTTTACCACATTTGACCAATTGGCTCCTGCAGCGGTTAAAATGCCCTCTAGATTGGCCATAACTTGTTCGGTTTGGCCGCTAATTTCCCCAGAGACGATTTCACCCGTAACGGGATCTAGGGGAATTTGTCCCGCAACAAAGAGAAAAGGACCAGGAGCGGCGATCGCTTGATTATAGGGACCCACAGGGGCCGGAGCTTTATCAGTACGAATGACCTGATTATTCATGGGCAGGATAGTTAAAAAAGATGACATTTAATCAATTGAATATTTTCCCAGTTTTTCGATCACTTACAGTTAATTTTCGCTGATCGGGGGGGTTTAATTTTGACTGATTGTCTTTGTCGAAGATGCGCTAAAAGCGATTGTACGAGAAATAAGTCAACATTTATGACGTTGCAATTCTGCATCTAACTCTGTTAACAAAGCATATATTCTATCAAAATTATATTTAGTTTTAGAAGGAGCGCCATAAGTTGTCAAAGTACCTTTAGTATGAGTATGAGCCGCTCGATTGCGACTTGTCTTTAGATTACCAAGATCACCTTTTAAAGCACTAATTTTATCAGTTTTTTCTAACTTTTCTTCGATTTTTTCTAATGTTGCTAAACCAATAACCATCATCAACATTTTTCTAAAAGCTTCATATTCAAAACTATTAGTATTATGAACAGTCTTATCGATGAATTTTAGGTTAACTGGGGACTTTAAGCATCGTTTAGCACATCTTAAAACTATATCATCCATAGTTTCCTCGATCCAGCCACATAATTCTATAAGAGCTAGTTTAGAATAAGAAGAAGTTTTTTGATCATCAGCTGTAGGGTCATTATAGAGTTTATCAAGCCTGTTTAGCGTCTTGAATAAATAACTTTTAGTAATCATTACCAGTAGATGAAAAAATTTTAATAGATGTATTAATTCTCTCTAAAGCCTTATCTTTTTGATAAATACCACCAGCTAAATTTTTAGTCAAAAATGGTTCAGATTTTATTAATCTAGAATACTTGTCTTGTAATTCATCATTGGAGAGATTGACTAAAGTACCTAAATTCTTGGCAACTCCTAAGAGAATTCCCTCAGCAATAACTTTACTGGTTTTGAGAGGTTCCTTTTTGAAGATTCTATCATAAATCAAGTCAACAGTTTGCTTAAATAATTGATCTTTATCTTGAATAAAATCTTCGTGGGCAGATTTATGTTTATCCATATAATCATTTAAAAATCCTGTCAATTTCCCCTTGTAGTTGTTGTATTCATCATAAAAAGCAAAGAAACGAAGTACTAATTCTTCATCTTCAAATCGAGATGCTTTTTGCTGCTTTCGATCCATCAGCAAAAGCCAGTTTTCATATTGAGCGCATTCTTTTAAAAAAGTATTAAACTCGCCATTATAGATACAATTTCTGATCTCCTGATTATTGAGTTTTACTCCACCAGTATTTAAGCGATGGAAAATGTTAAAAATATAATTATTATGAGTTTTTTTGCTGGAGTCATAGCGAATCATGGTGATGGGAATAGTCATATTTTCTACGCGTTCATATAATTCTTCATGCTGAGTTTTTATTTCTTCAACTGTTTTTCCAGAAATAGACCAATCTACATCAGCTAATTTTGATAGCTTCCAATTTTCAGTAGTTAAAAATTTGACGATGGTACTAATTCGTTGTAATCCATCAATGATATAGCGTTTATCTGTCTTATAGTCAAGACTAATACACATACTAGGAATCGGTAACTGTTTCATTAAACTATCAATAAAACGAGTTTGTTGTGCCTCACTCCACACCACATCTCTTTGAAAATCTGGATCGATAACCAATTGTTTTTTTTGATACATTCTAACTAGATCAGAGCAGGATCGCTGCTCATTGTAAGCAATAATATCTAGAGGAAGAAAATCCACATCATCTTCTTCCTCTAGATACTTTTCTTCTTCGGCTGCTAGTAATTTCTCTTCTTGAGTGAGATAATTAACCATAATTTTTATCCCTGCTAATATCTATAAAATCTCTAAAAAAGGCTCATCAGGTACTATCCGATCAATACAACAACAAATCAGACCCAAAAACGAAGTCACCAACATCTTAACATAGAACAAAGAAACTTGCTCTACCAACTTGGTCAAGAGGGAAATTTATCTCTCGGATGCTATCTACTGAAAATTGGTATCTTCATCGATTAAGTTAGCAATGGGAGCATAATAATCCAGTAATCCAGTGACAGGATAACGGTCTGCTAGAGCGATCGAGGGGATATAAGGTATGATTAGATAGTCTTCTGAATCTATATCTATATTTTTGTCAATATCTTTTTGTAAAATTTGCCAAGTATGGGTAACTTTATTTATTCCCGTATCACTTAAATCGGGAACGGGTGAAAAAACAAAATTAAGCGAAAGTCGAACAAAAGAAGTCAAAGATTTCAAAACAAGCTCGATTCCTTTTTGATTTTGTTCGTTAGGAAATAAAAAAATAATTGCTTTGTTGGCTGCCTGTAGTAAAGATAAAGCTCCCCATTCATTGATTCCAGTACACGAATCTACTAAGATAAGATCAGGTTTTAACTGATTTTGAATCTCTCGACTAAAAGTTGACCAGAGTGTTTCCCCATTATCGAGAATTGTTGTTGCTCGCAGATCGTCAACTTTAGTAATGTAATCAAGACTCAAATAACCCGCAGGAACAATAAATAGTCTTCCCGTTGTATCGGGAATATTAACTTCTCCAAATATTTTAGTGATATTAATCTTTGCTTCTACACCTTCTGGTAAATAGGATTTTTCATAAAAATAGTCCACAATTCCGTATTCCGGTAAGGGATTTAAGGGAAAAGCTGTGCTTAACCCCGGTGCTTCTAAATCCAAGTCAACAGCTACTACTTTACGACCTCGCATCGCTAAAATCCAAGCAACATGAATTAAAGCAGTTGTCCTACCTACTCCCCCTTTAAAAGAATAAAAAGTTACGGTTCTAGGAAGACAAAGTTCGGGAAAAGACGGTGATTGATTTTGTGGATTAGCTGACCACAAGGCTAAATCCTGCCAAGTGTGAATTGATTTTGCGTCCAGAAGTTGTGGAGCTTTTAGATCGAGAGAGGCTGCCTCCTGAATAGTATATAAAGATATAAAACCTAAAGATTTATGCTGTTGTCCTATGTCATTTTTAACTGCTTCTATTCGCTGAGTTGTTGATAAATTTTCAAACCTATCACTAATGATAGTTATATTCAAAAGTCCAGCAGTAGATACATTGAGATCAACCCATTCTTGTGCTTTTTTCTGCACATATATATCTGTTAATTTTTGTTTCAGTAATCTTAACCAAGTTTCTGACATAACTATCTCCTCAAAGTTGAGTAGCTTGTTTATGAAGCCATTGTTTCAGACTTGTATAAGCTGATAACCACTGCTTGTATTCATCGTCATTCGGTTCACTGCTGGAATAACGCATAGTTATAAAATTTTGACTAGGATTTTCTACTATATTAATCCATTTTATCACCTCTGGAAATTTTTGAACTCTCGAATAGAGACGATTATGACTTCTTAGAGCAGCTGTAAAACTGTGACCCGGATTAGTTATGGTATGTCCGGGGTTATTGGACTTAGTTTTCCATTCTTTATTGGATACCGAAGCTAAGATCATAGATTTCAGCAAACATTCGATCGTAATACCTCCAAAGTGCATAGCAGCTATTTTCCCATTAGATTTACAAAGTATTTCTGTATCTTGATGACGTTGTAAAAAAGCTGATTGGTAATCTTCCATCCCTAATTATCTATTCCCTAGAGTCAATATCTGTGAATAAGTTTTTAGCTGAGGATTAAACAAGGGTACTTTATTAGACAATAAAGTACCCTTTTAGTTTAGCTTAGAACTCTCCTTTTAAAGCGGCATTACAGCGCTCGCAAATAGTGGGATCATCGGCAAAATTTCCCACTTGAGTGGAATAATTCCAACAGCGATCGCATTTTTCGCCGTCTGCTTTGACAATTCCCACCGAAACAAAGTCCGATTCTCCCTTATATTCTGCGGTTTGAATCGCGCTAATATCCCTAACTAATTCCACTTGAGAAGAGAGAAATAGATAACGCAATTCATCGACTTTATTCCCCGTCAAGCTATCACAATTGTTGAATAATTCTAACTCCTGTTGTAAGGTTTCATCGGGAACATAAAGTAAAACTTTTGCCTCTAAAGAAGCACCGATCGCTTTATCATTTCTGGCAGTTTCCATCACCTTATTAACTTCGGTGCGTAGCTGCCGGAATTTCGCCCATTTATCGGCTAATTGGCGATTATTCCAAGCAGGATCGATGTTTAGCCATCCTGACTCAAATACCGATAAATAAGGAGTTTTGTAGGGGAGAAATTGCCAGATATCTTCCGCTAGATGAGACAGGACAGGAGCGATCGCTTTAGCGAGATTTTCTAAAGCAATAGCATAGACTGTTTGACAACTGCGACGACGGAAAGAATTAGGATCAGAAATGTATAAACGATCCTTAGCGATGTCGATATAAAAGTTAGATAAATCGACAACACAAAAATTCTGTACCGTCTGGAAAAAGCGGAAAAATTGGAAACTTTCAAAAGCTGCCGTAACTTCCGTAAACACTTCCGAGATACGATGTAACATATAGCGATCAATCTCTGGTAAGTCCTGATAAGCTACCGCATCTTTAACGAGATCAAAATCATTTAAACTCCCCAGTAAAAACCGAGCAGTATTACGGATTTTATTACGGATATCTACCAACTGTTTAAGAACATTTTGACCAATATTCACATCATTGGTATAGTCCACCGAGGACACCCATAACCGAATCACATCCACCCCATAAGCGGGTTCTTTTTTCTGGTCTTTACCTCCATTAATGATCACATTGGGATCGATGACATTACCCAGGGATTTACTCATTTTTCGTCCCTGTTCATCCAAAACAAAACCGTGAGTTAACACCGTTTTATAGGGAGCAATACCATTAGCAGCCACACTGGTTAATAAACTCGATTGAAACCATCCCCGATGCTGATCCGATCCTTCTAGATACATATCCGCAGGATAACTTAATTCTGGTCGAGCATTAGCCACCGCATTCCAACTGGAACCAGAATCGAACCACACATCCATGGTATCCATTCCCTTGCGATAACTGCGACCATTATCGCGATAACTGGGAGATAACAATTCCTCTACCGATAACTCCCACCAAGCATTAGAACCCTTGACTGCGAAGATAGCTTGCACGTGATTAATCGTTTCCTCATTTAACAGAGGTTCATTTGTTTCTTCGTCATAAAAAACAGGAATAGGAACCCCCCAACTGCGCTGACGAGAGATACACCAATCGCTTCTTTCACTGACCATAGAAGTAATGCGATTCTTCCCCGTTGCAGGAATCCAACGCACCGAATCAATCGCTTCTAAAGCTAATTCCCGGAATCCTTCCACAGAAGCAAACCATTGTTCTGTTGCGCGGAAAATTGTCGGTTTTTTGGTTCTCCAATCGTAGGGATATTTATGCTGATATGCTTCTTCTTTGAGTAAGGCACCCTTTTCTGCCAGTGCTAAAATTATTGCTTCATTAGCATCTTTCAAGACATTTAAACCCGCAAATTGTCCCGCTTCTGCAGTGAAATTTCCCTTATCATCCACGGGAGAAAGTATCGGTAAACCGTAACGTTGGCCGACGATATAATCCTCCTGACCATGACCGGGAGCAGTATGAACTAATCCAGTGCCGGAATCGGTGGTGACATAATCCCCACCGATGAGAATAGCACTTTCTCTGTCAAACAAAGGATGACGATATTTAGTATGTTCTAATTCCAGACCTTTAACCGTTGCTTTAATCGTCAAAGTTGTGTTAAAAGTGTCGGCCAATTTTTCGATTAAATCCGTCGCTACGATTAGATAATTAGACTCGCTAGTTTCTACCACTGAATAGTTTAATTCTGGATTTAATGCGACGGCCAAATTCCCGGGTAAAGTCCAGGGAGTAGTCGTCCAGATAGCCACGGATAAATTAGGCAAAAATGGCGTTAAAACCGGGGTTGAAACCGACGTAATTGGGAAAGCAACATAGACACTGCGGGAAGTGTGACCTTCGGGATATTCTAATTCTGCCTCAGCTAAAGCGGTTTGAGAACTAGGACTCCAGTGAACCGGTTTTAGTCCCCGATAAATATAACCTTTTAGGGCCATTTTTCCGAATACGGCAATTTGAGCGGCCTCGTATTCAGGTTGTAGGGTTAAATAGGGATTTTCCCAGTCTCCCCAGACTCCATACCTTTTGAAACCTTCACACTGCTCTTTTTGCGTTTGAAGGGCAAAATCGTGGGCTTTCTGACGTAATTTCAAAGGGGTTAGACCCTCTTTTTCCGAGCTTTTGAGACTTTGTAAAACCTTTAGTTCGATCGGCAACCCGTGACAATCCCAACCCGGCACATAGCGCACTTTGTAGCCTTGCAGCAGTTTATATTTATTGATAATGTCTTTGAGAATTTTATTTAAAGCATGACCGATATGCAGGGACCCGTTAGCGTAGGGAGGACCATCGTGGAGAATAAATAATTCTTTGGGGTTATTTTGCGCTAATTTCTCGTATATTTGCTCATCTTGCCAGAATTTCTGCAGTTCTGGCTCACGTTTGCTGGCATTTGCTCGCATATCAAAGTCAGTTTGAGGCAAATTAACGGTATCTTTGTAACTTTTAGCGTTGGACATTCTGGCAAACCTATGGATATCAATCGTTTTCGGGATTTATTCCTAAATAACGTCTCTTTGAGAGTCGTTATCTCTATTCTGTCACATAACTGTAATACAAATATTACAAGTGACAATCAATGATCTATAAGTCTAGCGAGATTGAGTCCAAGAGCGATGATTCCCAAAGGCTATAATTTAGTTATTCGAGGATAGGGAGCATGGTGACGAATCCTAATTTTTTTTATGTCTCTCCAGAAGTGTATCTAGAAGGGGAAAGAGTCAGTCCGATCAAGCGCGAGTACCGAAAAGGACGGATTTATGCGATGGTAGGGGCAAAAAAGCCCCATATTGTCTTAAATACAAATCTAGCCACTTTATTGAGTATCCATCTCGATGATAGTCCCTGTCTTGTTCTCACTTCCGATATCAAAGTCCGGTTAGAGGAGGCAAATTGTTATTATTATCCTGATATTGCGGTGGTTTGTGACGAGAGAGAGATTAACAATACCGATGATTTTATTCTTTATCCCGTTCTGATTATTGAAGTATTATCGAAATCTACGGAATCCTTTGATAGGGGTGATAAATTTAGCGATTATCAAACCTGTCCCACCTTAAAAGAATATATTCTTATTCATCAAAACCAGATGAAAATTGAATGTCACCGTCGCGAGGATTCAGGAGTTTGGCAAGAACAGATCTATGAAGCGGGAGATGAGGTAGAATTTACCAGTGTAGGATTCTGGGGATCGATCTCTTCTATCTATCGCAAAGTCCCCGGTTTGGTATAGTTACAATTCTTTTTTGACATCGCACTTTTATGTCCCTAATTCTCTAAAGCTTCAAATTGACGTAAAGCAAGACTAGAGCCTTGATTCCAGCCTAATTCAACATAATAGGGAAAAAGTTTTTTGATATTTATATCGGGAAAGAGACGACTATTTTCCCTTTCTTGATAACTGTCTTCTATTAACAAATATATTTTTAATTCTTCCCGACGATAAACCCACAATTCAGGTATTTTCAACAATTGATAAGCCTCTACATCAGTCAGAGAAGTAAAATCCACTTCTATAGCTAAATCGGGAGGAGGATCAACAGTTAAATCAATTCTTTCTTTGCCTAAAATTGCCTGTCTATTATCAATATAAAAACAAGTATCTGGCTCTACTCCCGCTTCCCCCGGCATTTTCAAGGTAATGGGATCGAAACATTGCCAGTCTTTACCTTGACGACGGAGGATAATTTTTACTAAATCTCTTAATGTATCAACACGATTGCCATGACTTGGTAGGGGAGACATAAGCCGAATTTCTTGAGTTTTGCGATTAAAATAGAGTTTGGGATAGGTTTTATGGAGACGTAAATTCAGCAATCTTTCGTAATCTTCCCAAGTCTGATGGGGAAAAATAACTTGACTGCCCGGAGATAAAGATAAAGTATTTTCGTTGAGAGTAATTAGTAGCATTTTAGTAATTATTTTTGATTTTTTCCCGTGGGATTTAACTAATTTCGCTCTGGCAACCAATGCCTATCAAGCATTTGTTCGAGGGAATAGGGACAATTTAGAGGAAAATTGTGAGGAGATATTTCAGTTTTTTGTCCGACAATAAAAACAGCATCTTGATAGATTCTTTCTTGGTTATCTAGGAGATATTTTTCTAGATTTGTGCTGAAATATCCATTTAGCTGAACTCTAAAAGTGGCTATTTCTCCTTGCCAATGCCGATGATTTAATTCAAATTCTTCTGACCAATATTGCCACAGCAAAAGATGAATAATTATCTGTCTTAAAAAACTCTCAACTCGATTTTTATCCCGTTTGCTCAAAGCCTCCAACTCCTCGATTAAATGTTGAATATCTAACTCGGCTAGACGATTTTCCTTGAGGAGTTTAATTGTTTCAGTCAACCAGAGATGTTCATCTTGTTCGTAGAGAAATTGTAACTGATTTAGCCAAGTATCTCTTTTCATATTTTTTCGGCTGAGGAGACTTCTAAAACTGCTTTCGGGTAGGCAATGCGTTGATGGTGGAATTGTTGCCAAACCTGCACAAAAACCTCAGCAATAATTGGTAATTCCTCCTGACGAATACCACTATCTACTAATTGTTGATCGCGCCATCGGGCCTGAAAAATCTTTTTGATCATATCCATAGCTTGTTCTGGGGATGCCTCCTTCAGCGATCGCAAAGCAGCCTCGCTACTATCGGCCAACATGACGATCGCAGTTTCTCGCGATTGGGGAATCGGACCATCGTAGCGAAAGGCCGCCTCATCGATGATTTCTTGACCATTTTGCCTGGATTTTTGCAAAGCTTGCTGATAAAAATAGGAAATTAAGAGATTGCCTTGGTGTTCGGGAATAAAATCGCGAACCACTCGCGGTAAACCGTGTCTGCGGGCCATGACTAACCCTTCGCTAACGTGCTTTTTAATAATCTCGGCGCTGACGTAGGGATCGTTAATTTCATCGTGTTTATTCGGGCCACCCATTTGATTTTCAATAAAACCGAGGGGATCGTGCATTTTCCCGATATCGTGATAGAGGGTTCCCGTGCGAATTAATTCCACATTACAGTGCAGTTTTCGGGCGGCCGCTTCCGCTAAACAGGCGACAAAAAGGGTATGTTGAAAAGTACCCGGTGCTTCCGTGGCCAAACGTTTGAGCAAACTACAATTAGGATTGGACAACTCCACCAGACGAATGGGAGTGACCACATCGAAACAGCGTTCTAGATAGGGGGATAATCCTAGGGCGATTACTGTCCAAGCTATCCCCGATAGACCATAGACGAGCGCCGTGGGTAGTAGAGCATAGATGATCGTGCTGGCCGTGGCGCTAACGATTAGGTAAGTGAGCAGATAAACACCCCCTTGACTGACTCCGATGCCCATCCCTAGGAGCGATAATTCATCCCGGGAGCGCAATTTTGCCGCTATCATGGCTGCTATTAGTCCCCCAATCGTCCCCGCGATTAAATCGGCGCTGATGCCTTGGATGCTGAATAGGGAAAGACCGGCAGTTAAGAGGACTTGGGTGACGGCCAGAGTCGGGCCATAGAAACTGCTGACTAATAAACCCACGGCTGCCAGATTGGTAAAGGGAATATGGGCGATCGCTAGGATCGGTGTGGTAAAACTTAGTAAACCCAACAGAAGAAAATCCCGGTGACGCAGAGGCCGATGGAGACGCTGGGCCACGAGGCAAAAAGTCCCGATCACACCGGTGACAAGGATTGCCGTTGACCCTAAACCCATCCAGTTAATGCCCCGTTCGCTTAAACCAAAGCCATCGATGAGAACAAACTGAGCTTGAGTAATTTTTTCGCCTGCTTTAACGATAATTTGACCGGTTTGAGCATTAGACATGACCATGTCTATCGCTTCCACCGCTTTAGTGGCTTGTTCTTTGGTGGCCTCTCGATCTTCTATCAGGTTCGTTTGTCCCTCTAGGACCGCCAGAAGGATATTTTCAGCTAAAAGCTGCTGACGACGGTTTAGGCGATCGCTGCTAATCTGCACGGCGATGGTATCCTGTAGGTGACTGGTGGAAATCCCCGGGGGAACGCCTTGCACCAAAATCCGGCGCCCCGCTTGCAGGACGGCTTTTTCTAGGTTTTGCCACTCTCGATCGCCCATTTGGGCCACTGCGATCAGATCGGCGTATTTGAGTTTATTTAAGCTGGAATGCCGATAATTTTGGCTGGTTTGCTCCTGTATTTGCCGTAATTCCCCTAATCGATCAATAAATTGCCCAAAGTTTCCCTTCGTCACGCGCTGACGATAGGCTTGGATTTCCTGTTTAGCATATTCCTGTTCTTTTGTCAAGGGTTTTGCAAAAGATTCTTCATAGTTAAGGCCGCTTTGTAGAGTTGACCATTGAGCGGCAGAAAAGGTGAGTAGCGTTCCCAGCGTGGCGTTAGAAATAGTCCTGCTCAGTAAAATCGAATTTTTTCGCAGAATTGGGCTAATTTGACTTAATTGCCCTAAGGTGTCCCGTAGCGATCGCTCAATCTCGGCAGTGGTTTGGGGGTCTCTTTTCAGTCGGGGAAGCAGTCCAGCCCGAATTTTTTGGCGTTTGAAGTCGGTGGTTTCTTGGTCTTCAAAACTGGCATCTTCGGGGGCGATAATTGTGACGGGGGAAATAGTCCCGACGGCCAATTTCGGCTGATTATAGAAACGATAACCGACCACGCTAGTCAGACAACCGACGGTAAACAGGAAGATTAAGGGTCGTCGCAGTTTACCTAGGGAGTAAGACCGAGATTTTCGGGCAGAATCAGGAAAAACAGTGAAAGAATGCAGAAAATGATTCATAAATTCCAGCTAAATTCTATAAACTGCGCCACCATGCCCAGAGGAAAAATACCAGCAATTTGGTTGTGTGTTCCCTTTTCTATTGTAAGGACTCCCTGTGCAAAAAAAATTTTTCTCGAAAGGCATCTAGATTAACTTGATGCGGGGGTTTTTTGCCCTCTGGTGCGCCCAAATAACCCAAAAATCGCCCCAAATCCCCAAAAAACGGGCGGGCCGATAATTGCCGGTGGGCCGATAATTGCCGGTGGGCGAACGCAGTTCACCCCTACAAAATCGACCGGCCTTTGGGCGGGAAAAAAAAGAGAAAAAGGGTTACAAAGTCCCCCCAGCACCGCACACCACGGGAAAGTTAGACAAGGAGAGATTATTTTGATTGATTTTCCTTAATATTGTTGAAAGCTTGCCCACTTTTAGTAATTGTCATTTTTAACCTTTACTGTTTAAAGAGGGATGGCGGTTTCTAGGGAAATTTTCAGATTCGTGTTCTCAGAAATCCTATAGTTAAGTTTTTCAAAACCAATAACTTCGCCTTTTTGATTTTTCATTAAAATAACTTCGTCGCCGGTTTCTTCGCAGAGATATTCCGAGGAGCGATCGCCAAACCACACGGTTAAGGTATTGCCCATCGGATCATAATAAACGTTTACTTCTGCCATAAAATTTCCCCTTCTTTAATTGCATCGGTGGGATAAGTGGTAATTAGGAAGCCATCACCATTGAGTTTTCGGATAATGGCACAGAGCCAACGTTTTGGTCGTTGAAGTTGATAAAAAAGATAAACATTGGGATTACTGCGGCTACGTCGAATTTCATCAGGTTGGCTAAGGGTTTCTTGGACTAATTTTTCTTGTCCTTTGATTATAGGATGTTTTATCTGGGTGATAATTTCCCAATAGGCAACAGTGACGCAGATCGTACAATTAAGAGGGGTTGAAATCTCAAAAAATAGATCATTTTTGCTCATGTTTTGTCCTCATCAGCAAATTCTTAGTCAAGATGAAAACTGGCATCTTCGGGGGCGATAATTGTGACCGGAGAAATAGTCCCGACGGCCAATTTCGGCTGATTATAGAAACGACAACCGACGGTAAACAGGAAGATTAAGGGTCGTCGCAGTTTACCCAAGGAGTAAGAGCGAGATTTTCGGGCAGAATCAGGAAAAACAGTGAAAGAATGCAGGAAATGATTCATAAATTCCAGCTAAATTCTACAAACTGCGCCACCATGCCCAGAGGAAAAAAACCAGCAATTTGGTTGTGTGTTCCCTTTTCTATTGTAAGGATTCCCTGTACAGAAAAAATTTTTTCTCGAAAGGCATCTAGATTAACTTGATGCGGGGGTTTTTGCCTTCTGGTGCGCCCAAATAACCCCAAAATCGCCCCAAAAACCCAAAAAACTGGCGATAAAGAAAAGAAAAGAGAAAAAATAGGGAATGAGAGTAAAAAGGGAAAAAAAAGAAAAAGGGTTAGAGAGTTCTCTTCTGCAGTATCAAGAATAGTATATATGTACTATGGGCGGCAAAAAAATCGCCAGAAAAGGGAAAAAGAAAAAAGAATAAAGGGAAATCAAGTCCTGGGGAAGCGGCAGACAACTCGAAAACCGTCGTTGCTGTCGCGGTTGTCGGGGTTGTCCCAGTAACGATACGCACTGCGACAGTACCACGGAAAGTCGTTCCAAGAACCGCCGCGTAGTACTCTAGTTCTTTTATCACTTAATAGTTGTATAACATTATTTTCATTAAGCAAATATTGCTCCGCGCTTTGTTCTTCATCCCAAACTTCGCTATCGGTCTGCGTTTTACGCTGATAGCTGTCGTGCCACGGATCTAAACACCATTCCCAAACATTTCCGTGCATATCATACAGCCCGAAGGCATTGGGGGGAAATTGTCCCACGGGGGTCGTTTGTCTTCGATATTCTCCCTTTGGTTCGTCAGCGTAGGTATAGCCAGCATTGTAGTTGGCTAATTCTCCGGTAATGGTTTCCCCAAAGTAAAATGGGGTGGTTGTCCCAGCACGACAAGCATATTCCCACTCCGCTTCCCTGGGAAGTCGGTATTCTTTCCCTGTCAATTTCGATAATCTCGCGCAAAATTCGACGGCATCATACCAGTTGACTCGTTCTACGGGTCTATCCCAGCGCGTGGGAGATCCCCCC
>VYMC01000177.1_pt1 | contig 22584 bp, 18 predicted proteins | sample 5115301 | NCBI WGS metagenome assembly VYMC01 (sample SAMN12291802, study PRJNA351875) | freshwater metagenome | isolation source: freshwater lake | place: USA: Michigan, Wintergreen Lake | collected 2013-08-08 | reverse complement strand
GCCGCTCGCGCAGGCTAGAGACTCTCTCCCCTGAAACCTATAATGGACAAGGTTTTCGCGTCACCTTTTCAGCAAGGGCATCTACATTATAAAGGATACCAAATGGGTTCTATAAAGATTTCCCTGGCATTCTTCTAACACTTGTTCTGGAATAAGTATTTTAAAATTGTTCCATTTTTTTCTAAGCGAATAGCAAAAGACTTCTGATATTTACTGACGTAATTTATTTAAATTAATTTCCAGAAAACGGGCTTCTTTCTCAAAGAAACCCGTTTTCTAGGGGGTTAGGTGCCCGGGAGCCTGGCTGTTCAGTTCTGCGAGGATGGCTGAACTGCCGTTGATTGCGGCGGCCAACCCTGGGTCCAGTCCCCAAAATGCCCCGACTGCCACCACTAACAGGTTAGGCAGAGTAGCGATCGCCAAACTCCCGTAGGCAGTGGCAAGGGTATGCCGCGCCAGGGCAAAGGTGTAGCCGAGGAGCGGTAGATCGTGGCCGTGCAAGATGACATCTGCAGCTGCTTCCAATTCCCCTCTCCCCAGAGAAATGACCACCTGATCCTCCTGGGCAGCCAAGCAATCACTACCACTGTCGGTTATCCAAGCCACCCGCTTACCTTGGCGGCGCAACTGTTCTTGGAGTCCCTCAACAGTTGCCGCATCGGTGGCGAAGTGGATGCACTCAGAAGGGATGCCCCAACTCATCAGCAGCTCCGGGGTAATCAAGTCCTGGAAACTTTCGCAGGTAAAGGCCAGAGTATCCACCTGAGCCAGCTTTTCCAGTACCCTAGCATTGCGGATATAAACGCCTTGTCGCGCTGCCGCCGTCAGGGCTGAAACCACTGCCAGGGGAGTAACGCCCCGCAGAGAAACCCCGATGTCAAGGGGTAACAGCGCACTCGCACGCCCCAAGTCTCCCGTCAGGATTGCCCAAGTGCCACTCAGGAACAAAGTGGGTAGGATCGCTCCTTGGGCTAGAGGGTTGAGGTTCTGGAGTAGTTCGGTTTTTTCGACGGAATCTAGCCACCCTTGTCGATCCGCCTCGGGAACGGGAGCGAACCGAGAAGGGTCCGAGAGCCAGTGGATTTCTGCATCTTCTTGCTCGAACAGCAGGCATAGCTCGTCTTCTAGCTGTGTTCGCTTGCCCAGTTGCAGGCTCTCTGCCACTGCTGCCAGATTGAGGGCGAGTGCGCCAGCGATGTTGTTACCTTGAAGCAGTTGGTAGCTCAACCAGAGAGCATCGAGGCAGTCTACTGTCACTTGTCCGGCGCGCTCTAGGGCTTGGCCAACCCTCTGCCAGAGAGGAATTGAAGCCGCAAGGACAATTCCCCCCACAACCATCGAGGGCAGTTCTAGGGGAGCAGCAGCGATCGCCACAGCCAAGGTTAAGGCCGGCATCCCTAAATTTGGCCAAGTCCCCTGATTCCTAGCCCCGACCTTCTCGCTTGAAGCTGGCTCTCTTTCTAGGCTGGCCGCTAGGATGGCCGCTTGCAAGTAATTCAGGAGATCCGTTGCCGACAGCATTTCCGCCTGGTAGGAGACAATCAGGGAGCAGGCGGCGGCATTGATGCGGCTCTCGCTGATGGCAGTGGTTCTCAGCAGCGATCGCTGCAAGCGTCTGGCAAATTCGTCATCCCAATTGAGGCGGGGAATGCGAATTCGCAGCCGCCCCGGAATTTGATGGCCTACTTGCCAATCTACCCACTCAGGAGGTGCCGGGGAATTTTCTGCCGCTTGAACTGGTGCGGGAGTCAGAGTTGTTGTCGTCATGGTGAAGTGATTCGAGAGAGCCTACCGACACAGCAGCGGGACGAACAAGACATTCAACAGCAGGCTGACAGCATCGACGTAGATGATACCAGTTTTCGACTTCCATCTAAAAATCGAAAGAAAAGTATTCACCGATTATACCATAAAAAAGTTATGAAAGAAGTGCATTCAGCTAATCTAAGGATAGGCGGTTAAAATGCGTCTTGGCTTAATAAGTAGGTGGGTGGAATTAAATATAAGATGAACTTAGGTTGGGCTTCGGCAGTGAGCTTTTGCCGAACGGTTGAACCATGCAACCCAACTACGCTACCGTTAACCCATCCTACAAATAATTATGCCTCCCTACTTAGCAATTCTTTAAACACAAACTACCCACCAGATTTTGGAAAATTGGCATAACAAAAGTAACAATAACTAAAGGGAAAACCAATTCGATTAGGGAGTTGCCAGAAATTAACTAGGAGATAATTCGGCATTAACTAAAGACTTCAAAGGAATTAATTTGACAGCGCAAGCCTTTAATTCTGGCTGCAGGGAAATCGGACAAGCGGCTGGATGGGTGAGACTATTGGCCTCAGCATTTTCTGCCCATAGGGCCCCCCAGTGCATCGGCACAAAGACACAATTAGGAGTAATTGCTTTGGTAATTAAAGCCGGAAAACGGGCAGAACCGCGACGAGAACGCACCTCCACCCATTCCCCCGCTTCTATGCCCAATTTTGCCGCATCTTGGGGATGAATTTCCAGAAAAGGTGCCGGGTGCATTTTGACAATTTTCTCGATACGGCCGGTGCGGGTTTGGGTGTGCCAGTGACCGTACAAACGCCCCACGGTCAACACTAGGGGATAATCATCGTCCGGGGGTTCTGCTAGACCTTTACTGTGGTAGGCGGCGAAAACAGCACGACCATCGGCAGTATTAAATTTACCATCGGTATAAAGGCGTTTTGCGGCTGGTTTTTGGCTTTTATCGTCATCTTTAACGAAATTACCTAGTAATTCCCCGGAATTAGCGGTTTTAGGGGCGGAAATTTCATCAATGGAATCGGGCCACTGTCGGGGAGTCTCGGCCAGGCGATCATAATTAATCCCTGTCATATCACAAGGACGTTTATATGTCAAGCGGGCAAACTCGCAATATACCTCGGCCGAATCCTGAAAATTAAATTGTGCCTGAAACCCCAAACGGCGGCCAACTTCGGCAAAAATTTGCCAGTCCGCCCTAGCTTCACCGACCGGAGGGCGAAAAGCCTTATTTAACGTCACCATACGCTCAGAATTGGTCATTGTCCCCGTTTTTTCGCCCCATTGGGCCGCTGGCAGTAATAAATGGGCATAGGCGCTGGTTTCTGTGGGATAGTAGGCATCCTGATGGATAGTAAAAGGTGATTTTAACAGAGCCGCCTTAGTGCGTTCTAGATCAGGCATACTAACAGCCGGATTAGTAGCAGCAATCCAAAGAAATTTCACATCTCCCGTCTCCAAACCAGTAATCATACTCCAAGCATCACGACCAGGGACCGGAGAAATCCGACCAGCAGGTAGGCCCCAAGCTTGTTCCACTTCCGCCCGGTGTTGGGGATTTTTCACAGAACGATAACCAGGGAGAAGATGGCAGAGGCCGCCGGCTTCCCGTCCCCCCATAGCATTAGGTTGCCCAGTTAGGGAAAAAGGACCAGCCCCCGGCCTACCGATATTAGCCGTCATTAGGTGTAAATTGATTAAAGTGCGGGCTTTAGCCGTGCCTTCCCTAGATTGATTAACACCCATCGACCAGAGAGAAAGCACACTTTTCGACTCAGCCCAATAGCGGGCAGCCTGTTCCAAATCGGACCTGGGGATACCGCATTTACCCGCCACAATTTCCGGGGGATAATCGCGGATAACTTCCGCGTACTTGGGGAAATCCCTAGTGCATTTATCGATAAAATAGGTATCGATCGCACCCCAACCCAGTAACAAGTGAGCAATACCATTAAATAGATCAATATCAGTCCCCGGGTTAATAGCCAGGTGGAGATTAGCTGCCTTAGCCGTTTTAGTGCTGCGGGGATCAACAACAATTAACTTCGCTTCTGGCTTACCCTTGAGATACTTGTGCAGACGGTTAAAAATGATGGGGTGACATTCGGCCGTATTTGTCCCCACCAGAAAAGCACAATCTGTTAACTCTAGGTCATCGTAACAGCAAGGAGGACCGTCCGATCCGAAACTGCCAACATAAGCCGCCACCGCCGAAGACATACAGAGACGGGAATTAGCATCAAAATTATTGACTCCCAGACAGCCCTTGACCAGCTTTTGGGCCACATAGTAATCCTCCGTGTGAAATTGTCCCGAACCGTATAGACAGATACTTTCCTTTTCCCCCTGAGCCATTAAAGTTTGAATCTCGCTAACAATGCGATCGAGAGCTTCCTCCCAAGTACAAACACGAAATTGCTCTTGGAGAGAATCGCGGATCATCGGGGTTTCGAGGCGACATTTATCCATTGACTCCGCTACCGTAGCCCCCTTAACACAGATCATACCTTGACTAGAGGGGTGGGACTTGTCCCCAAAGACTTTCCCGTGTTGCCCTGCCGACGCAACCGGGGCGACCATCAAACCACAACCTACTCCACAGTAAGGACATTGGGTTTTTGTAGATTCAGTCATAAGCAGTAGGTCTGATTAGTAGCACTATCTTTGGGCATACTAAGATAGTCCGCAGACCTTCCCAGCCAAATTGTAGTTATTAATACAACTTATTACAAGCCCTAGCTAAATTACCCTTTTCCTGATGCAAATCCCGCATAAAAACTAGCTAGATAAAAAGCATACACTTGTTCTCGTGCCGAAAAAGAATCGGCATAGGATAATAGTAGGCCTCTAGGGTGCGGAAAAAATTTTCAGCCAGCCATGACCTACGAACCCCTACATCATAAATATCGTCCCCAAACCTTCGCCGACTTAGTCGGACAATCAGCGATCGCCACGACCCTGAGCAATGCCCTAACCAGTGAGCGAATCGCTCCTGCATACCTATTTACCGGACCCAGAGGCACCGGGAAAACCTCCTCGGCGCGAATTTTAGCCAAATCCCTCAACTGTCTGTCTAGTGACCATCCGACACCAATTCCCTGCGGTAAGTGTTCCGTCTGTCAAGCGATCGCCAATGGTTCGGCCCTAGACGTGATCGAAATTGATGCCGCTAGTAATACCGGTGTAGATAACATTCGGGAAATTATCGAGCGATCGCAATTTGCCCCCGTCCAATGTCGTTATAAAGTCTATGTCATCGATGAATGCCTGACTGGGGATAGCCTTGTTTTCACCGAAACGGGATTAATCCCCATTAATCATCCTGAGATTCTCGGAAAACGAGTTCTCAGTTACAACGAGAGCAGCGGAGAGTGGGAATATAAAAAAGTCCTGCGATGGCTAAACCGAGGCGTAAAAGCAACTTTAACCATTCAAACCAGAAATCGGACGATTAATTGCACTGGTAATCATTTGATTAGAACAGAAAAAGCATGGATACAAGCAAAAAATCTCAAAATCGGCGATCAGATTCTATCCCCTGTGAATGTGGCTGCGGTGCAATACAAGCCCAATAGCATAAAATCCCCTCAATGGCTTACAAATTTCGAGGAAGTGATAGGGATTCAAGAAGGTGACACAGAAAGCGTCTATGACCTAGAAGTGGAGGACAATCATAATTTTGTTGCCAATGGGTTATTAGTTCATAACTGCCATATGCTCAGTACGGCGGCCTTTAATGCTTTGCTGAAAACTCTGGAAGAACCGCCAGATCGAGTGATTTTTGTGCTTGCTACCACGGATCCTCAGCGTGTCTTGCCTACCATCATCTCCCGTTGTCAACGCTTTGATTATCGCCGTATTGCGCTCGAGGCGATGGTGACACACCTGCAAAAAATCGCCCAAATAGAAGCGATCGATATTAACCTAGAAGCATTAACCCTAGTGGCTCAGATCGCTAACGGTGGTTTACGCGATGCCGAAAGTCTCCTTGATCAATTAAGTTTACTCGCAGGAACGATTACGGCCGAGCGAGTCTGGGATTTAGTCGGTGCAGTCCCCGAAAGAGACCTCTTAACCCTACTTAAAGTCATTCATAGCAATATTCCCGATCAAGTTATCGAACAATGTCGCCATCTGATGAATCGCGGGAAGGAACCTTTAATCGTCTTACAAAATCTAGCGGGATTCTATTTAAACCTACTTTTAGCCAAAACTGCCCCTAATCGTCCAGAAATGGTCGCTGTCACTGCTCCCACTTGGCAAGAATTGTGTACGGAAGCGCGTACTTGGTCTTTAGAGGAAATTCTCCGCGGTCAACAACTTCTTAAAGACAGCGAAACACAACTAAAAAACACCACTCAACCCCGTCTTTGGTTAGAAGTCACTCTATTAGGACTATTACCGCAAGCACAGGTGATTCCTGTAGTTGCCACGGTAGCGCCTTCCCGTCCCCAAACCAGCACCGAGAGGCCTCCGGAAGTGATCACAGCACCGGCGCCGGTTAATGAACCGATCAAACCAGCAGTTATCACCCCGACAACTAGGGTCGAAGTGCCGCAAACTGAGGTTAAAACTGTTACCAGTGATGACAATCACGAACAAATTTGGCAGCAGGTTTTAGAAGTAATGGAACCCCCCACCACTCGCACTCTCCTATGCCAGCATGGCAGCCTTTTTAGTAGGTCAGAATCGAGCGCTTATGTAAGCATATCTTCCGAACAATTATTAAAAATAGCCAGGCTACGCTTGACTAATATTGAGTCAGCCTTCCAAGCAGTTTTTCAGCGCCCGATTAAAGTTCATTTACAGGTAGGCTCCGCCACTGCTGCCACCGCTGCAGAAGTTTCCCAATCCCCAGCAGCCAAGATGCTACTACCATCAGAAACCGCAGCAACGACCCCAATAACCCCCGAAAATAAAGTTATGACCGTGGTGGATACTCCGACCGCCAAAGAAGCAATTATCGAGAAAAAAGAAGCAAAAATCACCCCGCCAGCAACCCCAAAAACTTCCAGCACAGAGCAACCCGAAAAAATCCTGAATTTTGACTCATCTTTAGAGACATTAGATCAGGATGCTGATATTAGCAAAATTTTGGCAGCCGCTCAAAAATTAGCGAAATATTTTGATGGTGAACTGGTCAATATGGGCTATTCAGCACCAGAAAATTCGGCCGCAGAAACTAAAGTTAATAAGTCTTTGGAAAATATGACTATCGTGCGCGGGAGACCTGATGTTAACGAAATTTTAGATAGTTTGGAGGAGGACGAAGATCTTCCTTTTTAAGGCTATCTCAACGGCTTGTGCTAAACTAATAGGATATGCCACGTCTCAGGATTGGCTATTCTTGCTCAAATTCTAGCTACTAGACCTATGACACCCAAAACTAAGGCCAGAATCGATCAATTAATCCAGAATAACAAAGTTCTTGTGTTCATGAAGGGCAATAAATTAATGCCTCAGTGTGGTTTCTCGAATAACGTCATACAAATTCTCAATATTCTGGGGGTTTCCTATGAAACTGTCGATATTCTGCAAGATGAGGAGTTAAGACAAGGAGTTAAGGAGTATTCCAATTGGCCGACTATTCCCCAAGTCTATATCAACGGTGAATTTATTGGCGGTTCCGACATCATGATCGAACTCTATCAAAATGGGGAACTACAACAAAAAGTCGAGGTAGCCTTAGCTTCCTAAAAATTTTCTAGGTTAGGTTAGCTATCCTAACCTGATTTAAATCTACCAAACAGTAATCAGTGATCAGTAATCAGTAAACAGTGAAAAGACGGCAATTTTCTACTTAGGGTTTGCGGCAAAAAGTACGGGCGAAGCATTCGGATAGAAAATCTACGGTTTCACCGATAGGTTATTGCCCGAATGCTTCGCCCCTGCAGGACGCGGAGTGATAACTGCACTGATAACAAATCCATTTTTAATGGTGTGATTAACTCTCAAGTTATGAATTGTTTCTCCCTTATCCCCACACCCCACTCTCCTATACCTTTTAAATTGGATTTAGTATCACTCCCCTTTAAAGCTGTTCTTTGAATTGTTCTCTATCTTGTGCTATCAGGAAACTTTGTTGGGGGATACCGATGTGAATTCCCTTCTCCTCAAAAGCAATTTTGAGACGACGACGATACTCTCTTTCTATGTCCCATTGTCGTAATCTTTTAACGACAATTCTGAGCATAATTTCCATTCCCATGTGAGAAACCCGACTAACACCCGCAACCTGCACAGGATTGATGATATCTTCTTGCCATTGTGGATCTACAGCCATATTTTCAGCGATGGCTGTCATTAAAGCGATCACCAAGTCCGGCTCGGTCTGATAGGCGACTTCGATGGTAAAATTGACTCGCGCCCAATCTTTACTGAGGTTGTGTGAGCTAATAATTTGGTTATGGGCAATAGTGATTAAACGTCCATCGGCTGTCCGCAATTGAGTCGCTCGCAAACTCATATTTTCCACCAAACCAATAAACTCCTGAAACTGGACCATATCACCAACAGTGTACTGATCTTCAAAGATAATCAGAAAACCGTTAATCCAATCTTTTAAAAGATCCTGAAAAGCAAAGGTGAGCAATGCTCCCACTAAACCGGCTCCCGTGAGTAAAAAGGCGAAAGAAAGGCCCATCCAACTCAAAAAAACCAAAATTCCCAGAAAAATGGTGATAGATCTGATAATTTCTCGCCAAACGTCCAATAAAGTGGGAGCGCGCAGAATCCTCCTTTCCAAATTTTCGGAAAACACCGCTCCTTCTTCTACCCACTCCTGTAGCCGAGAATTAACGTAGAGATTAATCATATTGCTCACTGATGTCAGCAGCAACCAGATAATAAAAATCCTTAAAGGAATACGAATTATCCCCCGTCCTTCTAGCCTAGTTTCAGGAAATACATACAAAATCGCCGCTATTCCGCCAAACCAAAGCAGTATCAGTCCAATCAGAGCCAGTCTTTTCCAGAGAATATTTAATGTCAGTTGTCGTTGAATATCGGCCTGTTGACGGAAATTAGAGGAATCTTCCACAGAGGCTAAAATCGGTTCTTGGGAGCGATCTTTTCTGGGGGTAGAATTTATAGGTAAATTCCGATCAGATTGACTTTTAGCCTGTTTTTTGAGGAGATTGAAGCGATTTCTTAAACGTTTCTGCCACCAAATTGATACCCAGCTTAAGAAAATTAGCCCCGAAATAATTATAGCGGCAGTCATTACCTGTTGCCGGCGAGCGGCGGGTTGACGTTCTTGCCAAGCTTGGAGCAAAGCTGTTTGGATGATTTTAACCCATCGGTCCGCTAAATCGCCAACCGAAGAAGAATCGATCAGGGCATCAACTTCTGTTACTGTCAGAATTACCTGTTGCGGTAAATTCTGGTTATCCCTAGCCACAATCACGGTTAAATTATTGAGGGTCGCCGGACTTACTTGCAAGGTTGTCGGATCGAAACCCCCATTGATAATATTATTTAAACCTCTTTCAATGCGCCTAGCCCGTCTTTGTACTGGGGAGAGTTCCCGGGCCTCAGAAGCGGTAAAATCTTGGGAGGCAATCTCAAATAAGGCAAATCCATCTAGATGGACGGAGGCATATTCTATATCCCCAGCTACAAAAATCCTTGTCCCCGTGGGAGATGCAAATGGAACCAGAAAATTTTGGGCTAGGGATGGCGGGGAATTAAGAACAAATATACTAACTAAGAGGCAACTCGCCAATCCTTGAAGGACCAGATTGAAAATTTTTCCCCGTTGCCGTCGTCCCATTGCCCAAGTTTCCTTTTTGATTAACAATGATCTTGATTCACTTTCTCAGCTTATAGCAGTTATCTTTATGGTGAGATAGGAAAGTTTTCGTTTTCGGGAGTTAGTCGTCCCTCTCCCCAACCCCCCACTGATAACTGATAACTGAAATCCCCAACACCCTACTTAACTTCCCATGTCCAATATACCCCCACACTGGCGCGAGGAAATTACGTCTTTACCCGCTTGGTTACGGCGTTCACTCGGCAAATCTAGCGAAATTTCCACGGTTCAGCGCATTATCAAACAAAGGAACATTCATACTATCTGCGAGGAGGGTCGCTGTCCCAATCGCGGCGAATGTTATGCTCAAGGTACGGCGACTTTTTTGTTGATGGGTCCCACCTGTACCCGGTCCTGTGCTTTTTGTCAAGTGGATAAGGGTCATGCACCCATGCCTCTCGATGTGGAGGAACCGCAAAAAGTAGCGGAAGCAGTGCAATTGTTAAATTTAAGTTACGTTGTCTTGACTTCTGTGGCCAGAGATGATATAGAAGACGGCGGAGCCAGTTGGTTTGTGCGGACGATGACAGCCATTCGCGAACTCAATCCCCACACTTTAATTGAGGTGTTAACCCCAGATTTTGCCGGAGGTAAGGGAAGTCAACAGGAACGGGTGGCGACGGTGGTGGGGGCAAAACCTGCCTGTTACAATCACAATATCGAGACGGTGCGCCGTTTGCAGGGGCCGGTTAGACGCGGGGCTAAATATGATCGCTCTTTGGCGGTTTTGCGTTATGTTAAGGAAATCGATCGCTCAATTCCGACGAAATCTGGCTTAATGGTCGGTCACGGTGAGACAAAAGAGGAAATTATCGAGACTTTGGCAGATTTACGCGCGATCAACTGCGATCGAGTTACTATTGGTCAATATATGCGTCCTTCTCTGGAACATTTGCTCGTACAGAAATATTGGACTCCCGCAGAATTTAGCGAGTTAGGAGAAATTGCCCAAAAAATGGGTTTTTCTCAGGTTAGATCTGGCCCCCTAGTCCGCAGTTCCTATCATGCCGGAGAGTAAATCAGTTATCAGATATCAGATATAAGTTTTAAGTTAATTAGTTAGTTATCTTTATCTTTATACCTGATTACTGTTTACTGATTACTAATTAAGATGAATTTAGAAGCAATCATCCTAGAGGAAATTAAACAATCAGCAGCGGGTCGAATTAGCTTTGATCGCTGGATGGATTTAGCTCTCTATCACCCCGATTATGGCTATTACACCTCTGGAAAAGTAGAAATTGGCTCAAAAGGAGATTTTTTTACTTCCTCGTCCCTGGGGGCAGATTTTGGGGAATTGTTGGCGGAGCAATTTGTCGAGATGGCGGAATTTTTGGGCAATTCGCGAGGATTTACTTTAGTGGAAGTGGGAGCAGGTTCGGGAATTTTAGCGAAGGATATCCTTGATTATTTGAGTGATAGCTATGCTGATTTTTATCAAAATCTCAGTTATATAATTATCGAACAATCTCAGAAACTCAGGGAAAGACAACGGGCAACTTTAGCGGGATATTCCCCGGTATCTTGGCAAAGTTGGTCGAATTTAGTTGATAATTCCCTTGTGGGTTGTGTGTTTAGTAATGAGTTAATCGATGCTTTTCCTGTCCATCGAGTTGTGATTGAGTCGGGAGAATTACGAGAAATTTATCTGGGATTGGGGGAACCTTTTCAGGAGATTATCGCAGATTTATCCACCGACAGAATCAAAGACTATTTTGATTTAGTGGGGATAAATATTCCCTCCCCACTTTATCCGGACGGTTATCAAACCGAGGTAAACTTATTAGCTTTAGACTGGTTAGAAACGGTTAATCGTAAACTCGATCAAGGTTATATCTTAACCATAGATTACGGTTACACTGCCGAAAAGTATTATCATCCCCAAAGAAGTCAAGGAACCCTACAATGTTATCGACAACATCAGCGTCATGATCATCCTTATTTGTGGGTGGGAGAACAAGATATTACTACTCATCTGAATTTTACTGCTTTACAACGTCAAGGGGAGAAATTAGGCTTAAAAAATCTCGGTTTTACTCAGCAAGGATTATTTTTGATGGCTTTGGGATTAGGGGATAGATTAAATCAACTTTCTCAAGAAAAAATCGATATATTAACTGTATTTCAGCGTCGAGATGCCCTACATCAATTAATCAATCCCACCGGTTTAGGAGGATTTGGAGTGTTAATTCAGGGGAAAGGAGTAGAGGAAAGAATACTTCAGGGATTAAGCAAATAACTAACAAAAATAGGGCTGAATGCTGTTAACTTTCAGCCCTAAGAAATAATTAAGCTCCTACGGATTCTTTAGCGGCATACATTACCTCTAAAGTTATTTCACCAATACCTCGCTCTCGGGCAAATTTTTCGGTATTTCGTTTGACTTTCCCCCGCACAAAACCAGGTATTTTCTGTAATTCTACCGTAGCTTCCTTATTCCAATTTAGGTCAGAATCTGCTGAAATACCTTTAGTAATTACCTCTTTAGTATCATGACCACCGAATATCTCTAATAGGTGATCTTCCATACCCAAAGTAAAGGAATTATAGACCAAATCGGCGATCTGATTAGTGCCTTCGTAACCTAAGAAAGGTTTATAACCGAGGGGGAAATTTTGGATATGAATAGGTGCGGCAATTACTCCACAGGGAATATCTAAACGTTTGCCGACGTGACGTTCCATTTGAGTACCAAATATCGCCGCCGGTTCTAATCGAGCAATAGCATCTCCGATCGCCCCATTATCATCACTAATTAACACTTCATCGCAATATTCACTCACTTGTTCCCGGAACCAATCGGCATCATACTTACAATAAGTCCCCGCTAAAACCACATGAATTCCCATCTCCCTGGCGAGAATTTTTGTCATAGCGGCTGCGTGGGTATTATCACCAAAAACCACCGCTTTTTTCCCCGTTAAATTCTGACAGTCGATGGAACGAGAAAACCAAGCAGCTTGGGAGATATGCAGAGTTTGTTCATTGATAAAATCTTCGTAATTTACTGCCGCACCTTGGGCATTAATTACCTCTTGAATTTGGCGAATACAGCGGGCTGTTTCCACCACTCCCATGGGGGTAATATCAACGTAAGGCATAGCAAATTCGCTTTCGAGATATTTGGCTGTCATTAATCCCACTTCTCGATAGGGAACCAGATTAAACCAAGCGCGGGGCAGATTTTTTAAGTTGTCCACCGAAGCAGCTTCGGGGATAATTTCGTTAACTTCAATGTCCAAATCTGCCATTAACCGCTTTAATTCCGTGCGATCATGTTGGTTATGGAAACCGAGGGTGGTAATACCAATAATATTAACCGAAGGTTTGGGGGTTTTCCGGGAGATAATTTCCCCTTTTCTCTGGGCCTTATCGAGATAATATTTGATAATTTGATAGAGGGTTTTATCGGCCGCTTGTAGTTCATTATAGCGATAGTGGTTAACATCGGCCAGCAGCACATCTCCCTGGGCATCCTGTCGCGCTCTTTCGACAAAGTTTTGTAAATCCTCTTGGAGAATGCTGGAGGTACAGGTGGGGGTTAAAACGATTAAATCGGGACTTTCTTCGCGATCTTTGCGAACAATATTATCGACGACTTTTTCTTGGGAACCCCTGGCTAAAACATTACGATCGACAATACTAGTAGTGACGGGGGTAAAATTACGCTCCCTTTCCAGCATCGAGCGCATGACGTTAAAATAATCGTCTCCCAGAGGAGCGTGCATGATAGCATGAACATTTTTAAAGGAACTGGCGATCCTTAACGTGCCAATATGAGCGGGACCCGCGTACATCCAATAGGCCAATTTCATAGAGGGTTCTCCTACAGTCAGACTTTTTTGATTGTCTCAGACTTTACCGATTTAGGAGTGAACACTTAACGGAAGATTACAAAAAGTCCCCCTGCAGATTAAGTATCTTTTCGGGGAAAAATGACACAAATATTAATATTAAGTTTTTTAACAATTTATGTCATTAGGGCAAAAATTTCTTTACCGACTGCTTGGTAACAAAGCCAACCGAAATTGGACCGGGGGTCGGGATAATCTTTGACGATGACTCCCTTTTCGGCCGCTCGTTCAAAAGCGACTAAACGGGGAATTTCTCGCTTAAATAGCGGTAATTTTGCTTCTTCTAGAGCTTTCCGCGCTTCCCGACCTGTTTTTGTCCGTGAATCCACTTGGGTTAAAAGAACTAGATAATTATCGGTCATCGTGGACAGCAATTCTGCCGCTTTAATGGTGACATCGATATCGAGATGATTGGGAGTAGTGGGTAAAATTAATAAATCACTACCCTGAGCTAAATCTTTTAACTCGTCCGGCTCCGGCCGGGCCTGGGTATCGACGATAATATGAGTGTATTGTTTCACCAGTCCCGTCGCTCCAGCTTGGGACGCTACCATAAAAGGAAGGGTATCTTCCCGGGACCAATGGAGAGCCGAACGATTCTTATCCGCATCAATCAATAAGGTGGGCGCTTTTTCTTGAAAATAGGCGGCCAAATGAATCGATGTGGTGGTTTTCCCGACCCCTCCCTTCAGTGCTATGACGGAAATAATCATGAACGGATCGAATAAGTGAGTATCTTCTAGTGTAATCCCAGACGGACTGAAAACCGTTTAAGTTTCCCCCCAGAAAGGCTATCAGTCAGGATTCTCGATTCTTGAGTCTGGCTCTCTCGACCTTATGGTGTAAAGTGTTCCTTAATGTTAGATTTTGGGATTATGCCCTTGTGATCGATCACTTTTTCCGCTCACCACAACTACGGGAGTGTCTTCAATGTTGAAGCAATTCTTAGCCATAGCGATCGCTTTCATGATAGGGTTAACTGGGGAATTAGCCCTATCTTTGCCCACTGCGCGTTTGTCCGATCAAGAAATCTCCCAACAATTACAGACTATCCCGGGCTGGCAGTTACGAGATCAACGGATTGAAAAAACTTTTAAATTTAACAATTTTATCGAAGCGATCGCTTTTGTTAATCGCTTAGTTACTCCGGCTGAATTACTAGGTCATCATCCTGATATTACTATCAATTATAATCGCGTTACTCTTTCCCTCACTACCCATGACGTGGGAGGTTTGAGTAACTTAGATTTTGATTTAGCTCAACAAATTGATCGTCTGATTCCCTAGGTTTAAATCAGCCTTTAAAGCACGCATCTATTATCTTTGCGAATATCCCAACTACCATCAACACGGAATAAAAATAAACAGCGTTTGTCGGGTGTGCCGGAAGCAACTAAAGTAATTCTGCCTAACTGTCCCCAAGAACCTCCTAACCCCCCCCTTGTATCGGCCCAACTAGCGCGATAAATTGTACCTTGATTACCCGCAGGTCCACTAACCCGGCGTAGGGTAGAATTATTAGTATCGATGCTAACGCCGCGAGTGATGGGAGTCCAATCGGTGACATCTTCACATTTGTCCCCTTGCACTTTTGCCACTTTAATCTGTTGGGGTTCATTTTCTGCCATGCACAAAGATAGGGGATGAGAACCTTCTCCCGTGGCTTGATAACGGGTATGTTTCCAATGTTGTGACATTTCAAAGGTGGCGATATTTAAGCGAATCCAAGCCATTAAACGCTGATAAACAGAAAGGGCAATAGTTAAGAGAATTCCTAATAAAATTAGGGTAACTAACATCTCGACTTGAGTTAAGCCAGAGGTGGATTTTTGCCGATTAAAAAGCTGTAGATTGCCAAAATGTTTTCGAGAAAGGTCGAAGATATTCATGATCCTCATCTTGCCTTTTTATTTTCAATCGATTGTTAATCAAGTTTACGGCTCTTTCCACCTCCTCTGGCTTAACGATTTTAAAATTCGTTCCCTTGGGGAAAAATTGTCTTAACAGTCCATTGGTATGCTCGTTTAATCCCCTCTCCCACGAATGATAAGGAGTAGCACTCATAAAAATCTGCTCCTAGTTTCTGACTCAACTCTTGATGTCCACAAAATTCTTTAACCTTGTCACAAGTAAAGGTTTTTCTTTTGTCAGGGTGAATCTCTTGGAAAAGTTTTTCTGTGACTCTATTGATTTCCGATGCGGTTTTGTTTTTGGCTAATCCTGCTACTAAAAATTTCGAGGCTTTGTCCATATATCTAACGAGAACTCCTAGATGATTGCCTCCAATCATTCTGTCACTTTCCCAATGACCGATTTCGGTTTTCTGGTCAGCAATTGCTGGTCGCTCGCTGATATCTACACGCCAGGTCATCCTTCCACGCTTACTTTTTGCTCCATTTCGACTCTTTCTTTTTCCTCGTCCTTGACGTAGGTATTCTTGATATTTTTCACTGATAGATGGTTTCATGACTGAGCGATTCTTGACCAGCTTTTTTCAGGCGACCTGCTATTTGTTCGGGACTATGATATTTTTTCAATCCTTCTTTCACCAACTCTAAGGCTGACTCGCTGACATTTTACAAGGGTTGTTTGGCATTTTTTCGGCGCGTCTCGCTTTCAGCTTGTGCTGTGTCAGGTAGATAGCAGCCTAGAGAACCTTGATTCCTTCTTAATTCTCGTGATATCGTGCTTTGATGACATCCGAGCCAGACGGCCATTTGCCGTTGAGATAAATTCCTCTCCTGACTAAGTTGGTAGAGCAAGTTTCTTTGTTCTATGTTAAGATGTCGGCGGCTTATTTTTGGGTCTGATTTGTTTTTGTTAATGATCAGAAAGTACCTGATGAGCCTTTCTTTGTCAACTCTTGAGGTTGATGCGTTTCATTTTTGAATTGGCGTTTTTTGCTCAATTTAGTTTATTTGCTCTGTTTATATAGCCAAATATCCCGCTAACGAATAAATCCCAATTGTCGTCTGGCCTCAAATAATCCGATCGCCACACTAACGGAAAGATTTAAACTTCTCACCCCCGGTTCTGCCATGGGAATATAAACCGTGTCATCGCACTTATTTAATAAATCTGCCGGAATACCGTCGGTTTCACTGCCAAAAAGTAGCCAATCTCCGCTTTGATAGCTGTATTCCAGATAACTGCTGCTGCCGCGCACTGTAAACCCGATCGCCCTTCCGTCGCTCTTTTGTCGATATGCACAGAAGTCATCGATTGTCAAGTGGTACATAAGTTTTACATAAGGCCAATAATCTAAGCCGGCCCGCTTCAGATAGCGATCGCTAATTTCAAACCCCAAGGGACCAACTAAATGCAATTCTGTCTTGGTTGCGGCGCAAGTACGGGCAATATTCCCCGTATTTGGCGGAATTTGCGGATTGATTAAAACCACTCGTAAAATCGCTTCAGTCATCAGTTATCAGTTATCAGTCATCAGTTGACTGTTTACAGCAAAAAACTCCCCACCTCTCAATTCATAATTCATAATTTATAATTCCCACTTCCCTTGCTTGTTCCCTTATCTTTATGGGTGAGGACTAACTATACTGCATTCTGCCCCACCCTAGTCAAACTTATTTTAAATTGGCATAACTATCCATACTCAACGGAACTAGATCGCCATGGATGGTCAAACCTAACAACATTGTTTCATTAGCGGGGATTAACTTGCCTGTAAGAGCGCAAATCTCATTTTTTCTAGCTGTAGCGTTAAATACTGCCCTTATATCACCAGCACAAAACTGAGGTTGATAATCCCCTGATTTCTGCTGAACGAAATTCCACAAGACATCGCGAATGAGTGCTTGATAACCTTGATTGCCGGAAATCTCTTTCAGCTTCTCCTTAAGGACTCTTTCTAGACGAATGCTAGTGACTTCCATATCGGTGGTGGTGGTGCGTGTAATTGTCCGCATAATTTTCTTCTCCCAAATACTAAAACCTATTGGTGTTACAAGTGTAGTATAAGAAAGATACCTTTAACAAGCACAACCGGCGAAACCATCACCTCTGCTGCTCTTTTTATTTTTACCTCTAAGGAAAAACCGCGTCTAGTCAGAATCCTATTTTGGTGCTCGAAAAAACATTGCTTAACTCTGAAACGTGATTGCTATCTGAATCTTACCTGAAGGCATAACTTAATATAATAATTTCCTTCTTCCTGATATATAGTTCCATAATCATGTCTTGTTCTACTAGGTACATCCAGCTTAGTTTGAGTAAAAAGACAATCTTCAAAAGTTTTCCTATCTAACAAATAATAGGAAAGAACTTCACCATTTCTTGTGACCACTAAAAATCAATCCATTAGGTGTATTATCTTTTTTACAATCTTCGGAAGCTTTTAATCCTAAGGTTATATCAGTTAAAAAGTTTTTTATCTTTCTCTCATAAATTTCTCCGACATTTTGCAGTTCATAGCCACAGGGATTATCCTTTGTCATTTTTTTGTGCAATTCTATTATACTTTTATTATTTTCACCACTATAAGCATTTAGCAGTAAGTTCGCCACAATAATTGGCATACTATCATCTATCAGGATGAGATTTCTATAAAAAGTGTTAGTAAACTCTCTGGTTTTTAAATCGTCAAATACTATTTGACACTGACCCCTAATTGTTCTTAAAATTTTTGTTGCTGATTCCAACTCTTTCAACTTTGGAATATCAAGATTATTATTGCTTTCAATCCTATAAATGAAAACCGTTCTTCTACCAGCATTAAAAATTGTTGGTGATTGACCTAATTTGGATTTGATCGAGAAACTGAAATTGTCATGCTGATCTCTTTTTGTATCAATAATTTCAATTTCTATATCTTTAACATTTCTTGAATCTTGTTTAATAGTTTGACAATTGATACTTTTGAGAAAATCTTCGATGGACGGAATAGAAAAACTCCTTCCTTGACTATTTATAATAGCTTCAAATATGTCATTTGCTTTATCAATGAAATGCTGAACAGAAATTCTTTGATCGATGCAACCATTTCTTTTAATGAGGATTTCAGAGAGATTATTTTCTAATCGAAATTCTACTTTTCCTAGGTTCTCATAGTGAAAAATTCTGCTTATATCAAAGAAATCTGAAATTTTCTGAAAATCTGGATCACCTTTATAAAGTTTTTTTTGCCCCAACAAGTAAAATAATACATAAACTTCAGTCCATTCTCCCCTATTATAGCTGCGATAATTCATGGTGTTTTTTCAATTATGTGAATAACTCTAATTGTTTTCCTGGCCAGTCTGTAACTTTAACATTTACATTTGATTCCTTCGATAAATCTAAAGTTTTAATCACCTCTTTTGCCACCGCTTTTACTACGGGAATAGCCACAGAATTACCGAACTGTTTATAAGCTTGGACATCGCTGACAACAATCTGAAAACTATCGGGAAATCCCTGCAATCTTGCCCATTCTCTGGGAGTCATTCTGCGGACGAATAATTTATTTACCTCTCCCTTAATGCGAGTAGCGGGAGTGAAATTAGTCAGTCTTTTATCGATAACTAAATTTCTTTCTTTTCCCATACCTCCCACCACAATCGCATTAGCGATACCATCAGGAGAAATAATCTCATACCCAAAACCATTACCTTTATCTTGATGTCTAGCTTTGTGTTTAAATAAAGTTTCTAAATACTGATTAGAGAGATAATATTTAACGCTGACTTCCTTTTCTTCTAGGATATCTTTGAGACAAGTTTCTTGCTGGGTTGGTTGGGGATAGGAAAAATGATAAATATTTAAATCTTCTCGAAAACCGACGATAAAAATTCGGGGACGGTTTTGAGGAACCCCAAAATATCTGGCATTTAAAATCTGGGGACTAGGGACAAAATAATGCAAATCCTTTTCTAATATATCTAAAATAGTTTTTAAAGTTTTACCTCGATCATGATGGACTAAACCCTGGACATTTTCTAAGATAAAAGCTTTCGGTTTCTTTTCGTGTAATATCCGGGCAACTTCAAAAAATAAGGTTCCGCGTGCATCTTCAAAACCGTGTTTTCTGCCAGCGATACTAAACGCTTGACAGGGAAAACCGCCGCAGAGTATATCATGATCGGGGACAGTTTTTACCTCTAATTTTCTGATGTCTTGATTATCGGGTAAATGACCATAGTTAGCCAAGTAAACCTTTTGGGAGTGAGGATCGATTTCCGAGGAAAAAACGCATTGACAACCGAGATTCTCTAGAGCGATTCTAAATCCTCCTATACCGGCAAATAAATCAATAAAAGTCCACATATTTTCTCTATTCTAAGCTTTTGTTTTGATCCCAGAGACGATATTAAACTGGCTATCCTAGATTTTAGTATAAATGCTCGCATCTTTTTCCTCGCCAAAAAAATCAGGAGCAGAAATTCTACTCCTGATAACTTATTAACCTTAGACTTGCCAATTTATTGGAAGATGCTGGCAACTTTGGCGCTTACGTCCAGTTGAGTTTCAGCGTAGATATTTTGACGAGTAGCGGCAATTTCTGTGTAAGCTTGACGCACTTCCGAGTTAACTGCCACCGTTTTCACATCGTACATACGGGTAGCCAGTTGGGGATAGAAACCGATAGAAACAATCAAAGCGAGGAAAGAGACAGCGATAAAGATTTCTCTGGGTTTAGCGTCAATATATTCTGATTCGTCAGGAAGGACACAGCTAGTACCAAAACAAACTGCTTGTTCGTTGCTTTTGTTGGGGAGAATGTTAGTAATATCGCAGGAAGAACCATCTCCGTAGAAAACTTGACGAAGCATGGAGAGTAGATAAATCGGGGTGAGGATTAAACCAACGGAAGCGAGGAAAACAGTCACAACCCGGAAGGTTTGGCTATAAACGTCACTGCTAGTGACACCGATAAATACAGTAATTTCACTGGCAAAACCGCTCATTCCGGGTAACGCTAGGGAAGCCATGGCGCCAGCAGTAAAGAGAGCGAATACTTTCGGCATCGCTTGAGCAATCCCACCCATCTCGTTTAAAGCTAAGGTATGGGTGCGGTCGTAGGTGACACCAGCAAGGAAGAATAAGACGGCGGCAATTAAACCATGGGAGAGCATTTGTAACATAGCACCGCTAATACCCACATCGGTAAAGGAAGCAATCCCTAAAAGGACGAATCCCATGTGTGAAACCGAGGAATAGGCGAGACGGCGTTTCATATTTTGTTGACCGAAGGAAGCGAAAGCACCGTAGATAATATTAACGACACCGAGAATCGCTAGAATCGGAGCAAAGTAGATATGTGCATCGGGTAGAAGCCCCATATTAAGGCGGATTAAACCATAACCACCCATTTTGAGGAGAACACCAGCGAGGATCATCGATACAGGTGCAGAAGCTTCACCGTGAGCATCGGGGAGCCAAGTATGGAGGGGGAAGATGGCGAGTTTGACTCCGAAAGCGATTAATAAACCAGCGTAAAGGACTAATTCCAAAGCGAGGGGATAATCTTTAAATCCTAATTCCGCCATATCAAAGGTCATGGCACCACCACCGTAGAGGGCCATGGCTAGACCAGCAACGAGGATGAAGATAGAAGCGGCGGCGGTGTAAAGTAAGAATTTAGTGGCGGCATAACGACGTTTTTGACCACCCCAGATGGAAACGAGTAGATAAACGGGAATTAACTCGATTTCCCACATTAAAAAGAATAATAATAAGTCTTGGGCGACGAAAACACCAATCTGAGCGGCGTAGAGCAACAGCATCAGGAAGTAGAATAAACGGGGTTTGCGGTCCACTTGCCACGCGGCCAAGATAGAAAGGGTTGTCACCAATCCTGCTAATAAAACTAACGGTGCCGAGATACCATCCACCGACACCGCCCAACTTAAACCAATTTGGGGAACCCAATCGATTTTTTCTACCAATTGTAGGTTGGGGTTGCTTAAATCATATTTTTGTAAAAAGACGTAGCACATTAATATAAAGTCTGCTAGTCCGACTCCAAGAGCGAACCAACGAACGGTTTTTCCTTCCTTGTCGGGGATGACAGGGATTAGGAAGGAGGAAAGCAAGGGGAGCAAAATGATGGCGGTGAGCCAGGGGAAGTTAGCCGTTAGCATGGCAGTAAGAAAAAATACCTATTTCGTTATGTGTTTATTTTATGCGACTTTGTAAAATTTTGTTAATATTTTTTGACCTGCCTTTACCATAGACTTTTATATATAGTTGGCGCATCATCATCGATTAACCTAAATAAGCTTGTTTGACGCGCTCATCCTTGAGTAAATCCCCGGCTTCTCCAGCCATGGTCAAGCGCCCCGCTGCCAAAACATAGCCGCGATTGGCAGTTTCTAGGGCTAAATGGGCGTTTTGTTCCACTAACAGGATAGTTACTCCCGATTCGTTTAATTTACGGATAATACTGAAGATTTCTCGCACTATCTGCGGCGCTAGTCCTAAACTGGGTTCGTCTAGTAACAATAACTTGGGACGACTCATTAAAGCTCTGGCGATCGCAAGCATCTGCTGTTCCCCACCGCTTAGGGTTCCCGCTAACTGCTCTCGGCGCTCCGATAGTCGGGGAAACAGTTGCCACTGCTCTTCGATATCGCTTTTTACTACTAGGCGATCGCTTCTCGTATAGGCCCCTAACTGCAAATTTGTCAACACTGTTTGACGAGCTAAGATTCTTCTCCCTTCCGGACTATGGGCAATTCCCCGTTTAACGATTTCATGGGGCGGTAAATGGGTAATATCTTGACCCTGATAGATTATTCGCCCCGTCTTTGCCGTTAAAAGCCGAGATATCGTCTTTAGAGTCGTCGTTTTTCCTGCTCCGTTCGCTCCAATCAGGGTGACAATTTCCCCCGTTTCTACCCTTAAACTAACCTGCTGTAATGCCTTTATTCCGCCATAATTAACCGATAAATCGCTAATTTCTAACATAAACCCCGTCAAATCCCAATAGGATCACTATAGCAGTTACCAGTGATCAGTTACCAGTTACCAGTGATCAGATGTGAGTTTTTAGTCAGGGATAAGGGACTTGCGTAAAAATAAGATGCCAGCTAGGAGGGCAGAACCGTCACATCCCATTTGGGCAAAGTTTCAGAACGTTGCCAGAAAGGTTGCAATTGTTCTAGTTCTTTAGCCAAAACTTTCACCCCTTTTTCA
>VYMC01000096.1_pt1 | contig 22845 bp, 19 predicted proteins | sample 5115301 | NCBI WGS metagenome assembly VYMC01 (sample SAMN12291802, study PRJNA351875) | freshwater metagenome | isolation source: freshwater lake | place: USA: Michigan, Wintergreen Lake | collected 2013-08-08 | reverse complement strand
CCAAGTGGTCTATGTCTTGTATGTCTATTTGAACTTCTGTTTTCATTTTGGTCATTTTAAAATCCACTTTACCTAAAATAACTTTTTTTCAATTTAATCTGCTGAATGTGGGTTGGAAAAATGGTCAGCCGAAATAACGTTTACCTAATCGCGGTTTAGTTTATGAAAATCTCGGTATTGAGCAAGAAGAAATTTTGCTATCTGAAGTTGCTTATCAGAATTTTATAGCAGATAAACTTTTTTTAGAAAAACGAGAAGTTGTTAAGCAAATTAAAAATCACCTTAAACAAAACTTAAGTGCTCCGCAACATCTGGACGGCGAAAAAGTATTAAAAACCATTGAAATTGAACAGGGAATTTTAGTAGAGCGGGCGAGAGATGTCTATTCTTTTTCTCATTTAACCCTTCAGGAATACCTCACGGCTCAGTATATCTATGACAATGATTTGATTGAAGAAACAGTTAAGAATTATGTAACAGAAACTCGTTGGCGGTCTTTTTGTTAGTGGCGGGTTTGATGCGAGGGAAAGCCGATAAATTGTTATTAGCATTGGTATTGATGTTTTGTATCACAATCATTATGGACATTTGTTAATCAGGGAACAAATGCCAAGTTAAGAAACAGTAACACATATTTTTGCATTGATTAGTTCAATTACAAAAAAATACTAGGACAATTAGAATTTGATCAAATCTCAGCATTTTATGAAAAAATAATTCTAGATTTTTATATAGCGGTATGCAGTCGAATGAGGTATAGTGCAACAGGCTATGAGTCAGTCTAGGCAAGACTTTGTATGTATCTCACTCAAGCGAATACCGCTATAAGCAAAGTCCAATATGGTTCTCTTCTTGGAGAACACATGACTGGATTATATTTCAAAATTATCTATACGTTAATGAATTAATGCTAAGTTGCCAAAAAGTGGCTGTTAATATTTCCCCCACCGTTTGGCTAGAAATCGAAGAACGAATGCTCCGCGTTCCTTAACTTCTACTTTTTTTCTCAAATCTTGCCTTTCTAATTGGATGAGATTAGCGAATATTAACACTAGGAGGATTGGGAGCTTCAAAAACCTTGCATTACCATTTTTATAGTACATAGGGTTTGCTGAAAAAGTACGGGCGAAGCATTCGGATAGAAAATCTACGGTTTCACCGATAAGTTATTGCCCGAATGCTTCGCCCCTACAGGATGCGGAACCATGAAGACGCGAGGTTTTGAACCACGATTCTCTCAAAATCTTACACCTGTTTCGCGAGAAAAGCCACAAAACCTCTACCTTGCCTACATTTCACATTTATTCAGCAAACCCTATTTATTGGCGGTAAGCTTGACTGCAAATGTATGGAAACGCATCAATTGGGCAAAAGCTCAACGATGCGTTTTTAAGCTCCAAAAACTGCTATAGTTGTCAGCCAAAACAAACTAATTCTGATTAGAGTCAGTATTTGTAGGCGCTTTTGCTGGTGGTGATTGATGTTCACTTATCGGAACTAGGAAGAACAATCTGTCTTTTACTCAGCTGTTGCCAAATATCTACTAGGAAAACTAGCAAGAATATATGAACGACACCTAGAAACTGATCTCTTTCAAAGATAAAGAAGAACTTGGGTAATAAGGGAACATTCGGTGGTTGTTGAAAACCTAAATACTGTTGTGCTTGTGCCACATAAGCATTAGATATTTGGGAGTAAAGAAAACAGCCGTAGGCAAAAGCAGCAAATAAAGAGGCGAGTAGGGCGCGTCTGGATACCAGGAAATCCTGATAGTAGAGCCAGATAACACTGATCAAAATAAAAGGATAACCTATATAGAGATAGCGCTGATGAGTGCCACTGAGAAGAATATTAAAACCTAGGTAACTTAGTCCGTGGAAAAGGCAGAGAAGTGACATTGAATAGGTAGGATTATATTTGGGGCTAATCGCCTCGGTTTTGGTGGCGAGAATTTGCCAAATCTTGATTAAACCTGTACAGATAAGAAAACCCATGAAACCAGCATAGAGTAAAAGCCCTGCTTGGTGAGGACTGATACCTTTTTTCCAGCTACCCAGTTGCAAATCCATAAAAGGTACTCGGGAGGAAGCGCGAGGCTCTAAACCGAGAAATATCCAGATATTAAAGCCATTTCCTGAGATTTTGTCACCGTGACCACTACCAGATTTTAAGACAAAGAGGAAACTAGACTGAATCAGTCTGAGGGGAACTGCAAATAAGCCGTCTAGGTAGAGGAAAAATCCGAGGCTTAAAAGTAGAGTTGCTCCCAGCCAGATTAAGCCTTTAGTCTGGTATCTTTGCTGGAATTTGTACCCAGTGGTCAGGATAACTAGGGCAAAAAAGGGTAGGGAAAAAATAAAGAGTTGTTTAGTGAGAATAAATAGGACTAAACTAAACATCCCGAGGAGAAACCAGAGGATATTTTTGAGCAGAGTGTTTGTCTCACTCCAAGATTGGAAAAAAGCAATGGTCGCCAGAAGGCAAAATAATAAGCCTACGTTGTCAATCTGTCCCCAGAGAGAACCTGCCGCCCAGATAAATAGCACTAGGGTTATGCTTAAACCGATGATTACGGGGCGTTTGAATTTTAAGATTCTCCCTAGGTAGGTGAGAAGGAGAAAATTGACAGCGTCAACAAATGCTAGGTAAAAGCGGAAGTAGTAGATAGCTTCGGTTTTTTCGCTAATTCCCAATAGGGATTTTATCGCCGCAATTACTCCGCCACTTACCAGTATACCTACACTGGGATAGTTGGGGACTTTGGGAGGACAATCCATATATACTTTACCTGCTGCAAGACAATCCCCCCATCTACTAAATTGGAAGACATCGGTAACGTGGTAAATGGGGAGAAAATAGACCAAAATAAAGGGTAGGGCCACTCCTAGCACATAGGCAAAGGGGATAAGGAAATTATTTTTTTCCCCTCGGTTGGTTGAGTCTAGAAAGTTTTTCATTATTTGGTAGGGCTTCCTGAAAAAGTCGCTCAAGCAATTGCAGCACTTTGCAGAACTGAGAGGCGTGATAACAGCAATGGGGGAAATAGTTTCTCGAGTTTTTCTCGCTTACTAGCATCAAGCCAAGATTTAAGATAGCTTTTAAGGCTTCTTCCCTTTTCGGGGCGAGTTTTTTCACAAGAGATTTCAATTCCCACCAAAGATGTTCTATTAGCTCACCAATCAATTCTGATTAGGGTCAGTGGCTGTGGCCATTTGCATTCTCTGCACCAGATTATCGAGGGCTAATTCTAGATGCAAACCAGCATCTACGGCGGTCCAACCCTGTTCGGTTAGGTGTCGCCATTCAAAGTGTAGGTGCGGACCAGTAGAAACTCCCGTACTACCCACGCGACCGATAACCGCTCCCTGTTCCACCCATTCTCCCGGTTTGACGGTAATTTCTGAAAGGTGGGCATAACGAGATTCTTGACTACCATCGAGGTGACGCAAAATCACCGTTAATCCGTAACCTCCCAACCAGTCGGCGGTGGCCACTTCCCCCGCGTAGGCGGCTAATACAGGTGTTCCCATCGGTGCGCCTAAATCAGTACCCGCGTGCATGGCCTGATTACCGCTGACCGGATGATTTCGCCACCCGAAAACCGAGGTAATTTGGGCGGGAAGGGCGAGGGGAAAGAGTAAATCGGTGCGTTGAGTTTGGTTAGAATCCGTGGGACTTAAACGGGTGGCCCGCTCATAGGTGGTCGCTTCGCTGATTGCCTCCACTTCTGCGCGAGTCACTGGGGCCAAAGCTAATTTTACGCCATTCCATTCCGGGGGATTGAGGGCTACCACCTGACTTGGAATCACCGTTGGGGCAGCCAGACGTACTGGGGAGCTGGAAGCGACGAGAGTGGGGGCATAACGACCTAGGGAATTATGAGCGATAACTGGCTGATTTCGGGGCTGCCGTCCTACTCGCACGGCTGGATTAGGATTGAGACGTACCCGGGCCAGATTAACCGGGGGTAAGGGTTTGGCCACAGTGCTGACCGGCTGACGACGGGAGGACCGGGCCGCCAGATTACAGCTACCTCCTACCAGTTGACCATTTTGGGCGATGGTTTGGCAACCACTGCGGCGCTCGGTGACAACAACGGAACTGGGGGGGTTAAAGTTTCTAGTATCGATAAAGTTATTTTTACCGCCAGCCCGGGGGGCAAGGGTAGGCATATCGGTTTGATGGTTTTCGGGGATAGCCAGACGGGAGGCGGGATTAGTATTTTCTTTGATAACGGGGGCTTTCAGAGTCGGGGCGGCATTTTCCACCACTGGGGTTTCGCTGCCAATTTCGGAATTAGCGATCGCATTGGGAGCAAGAGTAATCAGACCACTGATTACTAAACCGAGACCACTGCATAAACTCAGCTTCTTTTTTAAGGATTTTCCTAGAAAAAGTTTCAAGATCACCGATGAAGGATACATAGGGCGGCCTCACTTCTCACAGTTTAGTCAAAAAAATATTTAGACTTGATTATAACCGAGACTGACCCTACCGGCTGGTATATAGATTTCGCTACTGGCATTGTCCGAGGTTAATTTAACTTTTAATTCCCCTCGATCGCTTACCCCCGTTATTATGCCCTGATAGCCCTCAAAAACTATCTTTTGACCAAAATTGGCAAAAAGTTCTAAATAGGAGGCTAATAGGTCTTTTATACCGTGATGACAGTAATATTCATAGCCGTATAGGATAGCATCGCTGGTGAGAGAAGTTAACTGAGCGATCGAGGTGATTTTATTGCCAGTAAAAGCTTGTAAATTAATACCCGTGCGGGGGACAGGATTAGACCAATTGAGGCCCACTCCGATGACTGCTTGCGGGATGTTTTGACCCTGAATACGGGTTTCTAGGTTAATTCCCCCTAGTTTGCGCCCTAGTAATACTAGATCATTCGGCCATTTGATTTTAACAGGTATTTCTTGACAATTGAGGTGATGAGCGATGCCCCACACCGTAGCGAGAACGAGATGGGCAGATTTATCCACCCCTAAATCCAGATTTAAAGCCAAAGATAAATATAATCCTCCCGGTTCAGAAATCCATTCCCGTCCCCATTGTCCCCTCCCGGCACTTTGTTGACTAGCAGTCACCACAAAAGGCAGATTTTCCCCCGACTCTAATAATTGCCAAGCTTTAGTATTAGTGGAAGGTAATAGCTCAAAGTGATAGATTTTGGTCATAAATGGGAAGTGGGGAGTATTTTCAGTGATCAGTAAACAGTAATCAGTGACCTGAAAACTCACATCTGATCACTGATTAGGTGCAAGGAAGAGAACGCAGGTACTCACTGAGGTGGGAACGTAAACCGATGCCATGGAAAAGCGGGCCACGACTGCCTAATTCGACAATACTGACAGCGGCTACGGGCATTTCAAATCGATCGCGATAACGGCCCACATCGATACCCATGAGACTACAGAGCATGATCCGGATGGTGGCCTTGTGGGAAACGATCAGGATATTGCCATCACTGTGGGTGTGTTCGATTTCCTCCAAAACGGCCGCGGAACGACGAGCGATATCGATGCCCCTTTCTCCGTTGGGGGGAGCATTCCAAGCCGGATCCGTCAACCAACGCACATAGAGATCATGATATTGATGGTCGATATCGTTGGGGTGCATACCTTCCCAAAGACCATAACCGATCTCTTGTAATCCCTGGCGGATTTCTAATTTCAGTCCCACCGCTTCACAGAGAGGTTTAGCGGTTTGAATAGCTCTTTGGAGGGGACTGACGTAGGCCGCACGCCAAGGTAAAGAACGATAGACATCGGCGAATTCTTCCGCCATTTCGATGCCTTCGGCAGTCAAACCGGGATCATTTTCTGGAGTACCACAGTATCCTCCCGTTTTGCTATAGGCTGTCTGTCCGTGTCGTAGAAAATATAACATCAAGCACATAGTTTTTCAGGAGACCAAATCGGGGGCTTCCCTGGTTACTGTTGACTGGTTAGGTTCCCGCTCGCGAGCGCAGGTCATTGCGGATGTGAGAGCGATCGCCCATGACTTGAAAGAGGGGACCGTGTTCGGCTAATTCGACGATCGTCACCGAGGCCACGGGCATGGCAATTCGATCGCGATAACGGCCGATATCAATGCCTAAAAGAGAACATAACACGATTCGGATCGTTGCTTTATGGGAAACGATTAAAATATGGCCATCATCGTGATTATGGTCGATTTCCTCTAATACCTCCGAACTGCGGCGAGCGATATCGATGCCTTTTTCGCCCCCCGTGGGAGAATTCCAGCCCGGATCTGCTAACCAGCGCACATAATCATCATGAAACTCCCCATTAACCTCAGCTGCGGTTTTTCCCTCCCATTGGCCGTAGGCAATCTCTTTTAATCCTTCCCGTTTGTGGATGGGAATACCTAAAAGGTCGCTTAAAGGGGTGGCCGTGGCCATGGTGCGTTTGAGGGGACTAGAATAGATCCCTGTCCAAGGCACGTCTCGATAGGCAAGCGCGAAATCCTTGGCCATTTCATAGCCGGCTGGGGTTAGTTCCAAGTCTAATCGACCGCAAAAACTACCCGTTTGACTGGCTGTGGTTTCGCCATGACGCAAAAAGTAAAGTTTTAGACTCATTTTTTAGATCCCTCTTATATTTGTCACTCTCCCCCACCCATAGTAATACTAAATCTTGTTTAAAAAGTATAGGAGAACAGGGAGTAGAGAAAGTGGGAAGTGGGAAGTGGGGGGACAAAACGAAAACTTCCTATTAGCTTATCTGATTAGCACGGCAAGCTAACTCAGTAATTTAAGCGAAAATTCTGCCGTTCTCTAGGATGCCATTCTGGGTTAATCTGGGTTTTGTGACAATTTATGGCTAAATTTTAAGAGGCAGTATGGAACGCACTTTCTTAATGATTAAACCCGACGGTGTGCAGCGCAATCTGGTGGGGGAAATTATTCAACGCTTTGAAGCTAAAGGTTTTACACTGGTTGGGTTGAAAATGATGCAGGTTTCTAGCGAATTAGCGGAAAAACACTACGCTGTTCATAAAGAAAGACCCTTTTTCCGTTCTTTAGTCGATTTTATTACCTCCTCCCCCGTGGTGGCCATGGTTTGGCAAGGAGAAGGAGTAATTGCCTCCGCTAGAAAAATTATTGGCGCCACTAATCCCCTCAATGCTGAACCTGGTACGATTCGCGGTGATTTTGGCATTAGTGTCGGACGCAATCTTATCCATGGTTCCGATGGTCCAGATACCGCCAAAGATGAAGTTAGTCTCTGGTTTAGCGATGCAGAATTGGCTAATTGGACCCCCGCCATCACTCCCTGGGTGGTAGAGTAAATCCCCACTGGAAGCTGTTAGGAGTCAGGAGATAGGAGTCAGTATTCAGGAGTCAGCTTTTTTCTCCCTTCTCCCTTCTCCCTTCTTCCCTCTCTGCAATAACTACTGCTGCATACTTTGTGCTTTTTGTCAAAAAAACTTTTTTTTTGCAACAAAACTACACAAAAAAAAGATCATCGTTATGGGTGAAATTGACCGATTTACCTGTCATAATTGGGATCACCCTCTAGGTGTGGCAAGGGTTTCAACCATTGCCGCCCAAAAAAGCATAGAATAGCCCACTATGAAATTCAGTAAAATCGCTGTAACCATTGTAACATCGTTGTTAAATAACAATCTTTCTCAATTAATTTTTAAGAATTTGTAAATATTGCGAAATGTTAATTTAAATATTCTCAAGTCTTTGGAGTCAATCAATAATTTTTGCTTATTTTTGTCGAACATTGGGTTAGAAGTCGGTCCCGATGCCAAAGTTGGCACCGCCAAGCATGAAAATATTCTGATTCTAAATCCAGTTATTAAAAACTGATTATTTATTCCCCTTTTTGCAGGAGTGCCTCTCCTGATATGTAGCCTATACTCAAAGGATTTAGTATTAGTTCACTGATTACTGTTTACTGTTTACTGATCACTGAAAAAAGCTTCCCACTTCCCCAATGGCCAATCAAGGTTGGATTTATCGAGATAAAATTAGCAAAAATCAGGCAGGATTAAGCTTATTAGCCTACTATGCGGGCAACTATCCCCATTCTAGCCCAGAAGAATGGCTTGATCGCATTTTATCAGCAGCAATTCTAGTCGACAGTCGTCCCGCTTATCCCGATACAGTCTTAGAAATCGGGCAGCAATTGACCTATCAGCGCCCGCCTTGGACAGAACTGGATGTACCGCTCTTTTTTGAGGTACTCTACGAGGATGCCGAGGTGTTAGTGGTGGCGAAACCTTCGGGATTACCCGTGTTAGCGGGGGGTGGATTTCTCGAACATACTCTTATCCATTTGGTACATCAGCATTATGCCGATGTCACTCCCTATCCGATTCATCGTCTTGGTCGCGGCACTTCGGGCCTAGTCTTAATGGCGAAATCAAAGCCAGCTAGAGCTAAATTAAGTCAACAGATGCGAGAGGGGAAAATTACCAAAATATATCGAGCTTTAGTGGGTCGGGGCGACATACCAGATAATTTTACTATTAATCAAGCGATCGGGAAAATCGCCCATCCCATTTTAGGCTACGTTTACGGTGCGCTCGCAGATGGGTTATCAGCCCGCAGTGATGGTCGAGTCTTAAAAAAACATCCCGATAGTACCCTATTAGAAGTAGAAATTTTTACGGGCAGACCCCATCAAATTCGCATTCATCTGGCCTTTTTTGGCTATCCCTTAATCGGTGATCCCTTGTATGGTCTGGGGGGATTACCGCGACCGGATGCAGTGCCGGGAGATTGTGGTTATTATCTCCATGCCAATCAAATCCTTTTCAATCATCCCAGTACAGGGGAAAGAATCTCTATTTGTTGTCCGGCGCCGCCGGAATTAGTCAATAGACTTCTTGCAGAAGTCAGGCAACAGAAAGAAGAATAGATGCTTTCAGCATCAGGATTGATTACTTTGTGACTTTTGCAAGAGGTTTAAGAGGGCAAATCTCCAAATCTAGCAATATTTAGGGTTGGCTGAATAAATCTAAAACCCTTGTTGGATAGGACTTTTAGACTTTTTTGACCTCAAAAAGTGCCCGCCGAGAGTGATCGGGGCGAAAATTCCGGGACTTTTTACCTGAAAATTAGGTAATTTACCGTCTGAAAGTGGGTAAAACCCCACACCCCACACCCTACACCCTACGAAAAACTTTTTCAGCAGACCCTATTTAAAACCCCCCAAGCTCGATCGCCAGCGATCACTAAAAGACCACTTTGGTAATCACACCCTCAATCGCCCCGAACTGAGAGCGAGAACCTAAGACAATTCGATACAATATTGTCAACAAGCATTAAGCGATTTAAACTATCGATCGAAGGTAAAAGTCTCGAAGTTATCGAAATCTAGGGGGAGACAAAAACAAGCATGGGTAGAGTAGTAGGCATTGATCTAGGGACAACTAACTCCGTCGTCGCCGTGATGGAAGGCGGAAAGCCAGTGGTCATCGCCAACTCGGAGGGCATGAGAACCACCCCTTCTGTGGTCGGTTTTAATAAAGATGGGGAGTTAGTGGTCGGTCAAATGGCCCGGCGACAAGGGGTACTCAATCCCCAAAACACCTACTATGGAGTCAAACGCTACATAGGTCGTCGCTACTCGGAATTAAACCCCGAATCGAAGCGCGTCCCCTACACCATCCGCCGGGATGAGATGGGCAGTATCAAAATTAAATGCCCCCGTCTGCAAAAAGAATTTGCCCCCGAAGAAATTTCCGCCCTAGTTTTACGCCGATTAGCCGAAGAAGCCAGCCGTTATCTAGGGGAAGAAGTCACCGGGGCCGTCATTACTGTCCCCGCCTATTTTAATGACTCCCAACGTCAAGCCACCCGGGATGCGGGCCGAATTGCGGGGTTAGAAGTGCTGCGGATTCTCAACGAACCCACCGCCGCTGCCCTAGCCTATGGTCTCGATGAACAGGAAAGCAAGAAAATTCTCGTTTTTGACCTGGGAGGCGGTACTTTTGATGTTTCTATCCTAGAAGTGGGTGACGGCGTTTTTGAGGTGAAAGCCACCAGTGGCGACACCCAATTAGGCGGTAACGATTTCGATAAAAGAATCGTCGATTGGTTAGCCAATCAATTTTTGGAACAGGAAGGCGTGGAGCTGCGCCAAGACCGGCAAGCCTTACAAAGACTCACGGAAGCGGCAGAAAAAGCCAAAATTGAACTATCTGGGGTCAGCGTCACCGATATTAATCTACCCTTTATTATCGCCACGGAAGACGGACCCAAACACATGGAAACTCGCCTGAGTCGGGCTCAATTTGAGGAATTATGCGGTGATTTAATCAGTCGTCTCCGTCGTCCTCTCAAACGAGCCCTTTCTGATGCCGGTTTGTCCCCCGTCCAACTAGACGAAGTGGTACTGGTGGGCGGCGGCACGCGGATGCCGGTGGTGAAGGAATTAGTGCAAAGTTTTATCGATAGGGAACCCAATCAAAATGTTAACCCTGATGAGGTTGTAGCGGTCGGGGCGGCTATTCAAGCGGGAATTTTGGGCGGCGAGGTCAAAGACGTGCTGCTCCTCGATGTGACCCCTTTATCCTTGGGTTTAGAAACCATCGGTGGTGTGATGAAAAAGTTAATCCCCCGCAATACCACTATTCCCGTTCGCAGATCTGACCTTTTTTCCACTTCCGAAAATAATCAAACTGTGGTGGAAATCCACGTTTTGCAAGGGGAAAGGGAAATGGCCAGCGATAATAAATCCCTAGGACGTTTTAAATTAACTGGTATCCCCCCCGCACCCCGGGGCATTCCCCAAGTGCAGGTGTCCCTCGATATCGATGCTAACGGTATTTTACAAGTCACCGCTAGGGACAAAATGACCGGACGGGAGCAAAGTGTCACCATTCAAGGCGCTTCTACCCTCAGCGAAGGGGAAATTAACCGCATGATTGGCGATGCTGCCCGATTTGCTCAAGCAGATCGTACCCGTCGCGAAAAGGTCGATAAACGCAATCGCGCCCGCTCTCTGGTGGATCAAGCCCAACGACGCTTAAAAGATGTTACTCTCGATTTTGGTAATGAGTTCACCCGTTCCTATCGTCGTCAAATTGAGTCTTTGAGTACGGAAATTATCGACGCTTTGGAGAAAAATGATGACCGTCGCATCGATCGCGCCCAGGCGGATCTACAGGATGTTATCTATGAATTAAATCGCGAGGTACGGCTACAATACGACGAGGAAGACGAGGGCTTTTTTAGCGCTATTCGCAAGACTTTTACCGGGGATAAGGAAGATGAGCTTCCCTCCGAACCGCGTCGCGATCGTTATCGTCAGGATTATCGTCCCAGTACACCGGGTTATCAAAGTGATTATCGACCCAATTATTCGGCTAATCAAGATAGTTATCGCCCCCGCAATCAGGATAATTACTATAATGGCCGCGATAGCGATTGGCAAAGTCCCCCCCCTTCGGAGGAAAAAAGTTATAACAATAGTAAAAGTAACCGCAGCGGCGGCAATCGTTCCCGCAATATTCCCCCCCAAAATAACTGGGATGATGACGATGATGATTGGTTTTAATCAGTGATCAGTAAACAGTGATCAGTAATCAGTGAAAAGACAGTGGGAAACTACTATTTAATACTGCTCACTTAAAACTCAAATCTGATAACTAATAACCGATAACTGATAACCGATAACTGAATATATGCCACAATTAGTTAATTATTATGATGTTTTAGGAGTATCTCGCACAGCTACTGGTGACGAGATAAAAAAAGCTTTTCGACGACTGGCTCGCCAATATCATCCTGATGTTAATCCAGGGGATAAATCGGCCGAAGAAAAGTTTAAAGATATTAATGAAGCTTATGATGTTCTCTCCGATGAAGAAAAACGGGTTGAGTATAATCGTTCCTTGACGGGGATTAAGCGCCGCGGGATACGTCCGGGGGAAAAAGCCAATAGTAACGGTAATGGAAAAATTCCCCGTACAGAACAGGATTTATGGAAGTTTAAAGATTTTAATAACCTTAATACTAAGCGTGCTAAAATTGCCTCCTCTACCCGTTTAACTCGTCGAGATGTGGAAGCAAAATTAACTTTACCTTTAGAGAAAGCCTATCAAGGTGGCAGACAAAGAATTCGTCTGGAAGATAGTAGATCAATAGAGGTTGATATGCCAGCAGCTATGATCGATGGGCAGAAAATTCGTCTCAAAGGTCAGGGTATTGAAGGGGGTGATTTATATTTGAAAATAACTATCGCTAGGCATCCTTTTTTTAGGATTCAAGGTTCTGATATTGTCTGTCAAGTACCGATTACTCCCAGCGAGGCAATTGTGGGCGGTTTTGTGGAAATTCCCACCATTGACGGGTTAGTTAAAATGATGATTCCTAAGGGAGTTAAAAGCGGTCAAAGATTACGTTTAGCTAATAAAGGTTATCCCACTTCCCAAGGAGAAAGGGGCGATCAATTAGTGGAAATTATCTTAGTTAATCCTCCCAATCCTAGCCCAGAAGAATTGGAACTTTATCAAAAAATACGAGCGATCGAAACTTTTAATCCTCGTCAAGGTTTATAAAGATTATGCTAGGTGAGTTACGGTCTATTTTTTATTGATCAGAAGTCGGTTATCAGTATTCAGTAGTTAGTATTCAGAAGACAGCTTTTTCTCCCTGCTCCCCCGCAACGGCTCGACTGAGCATCGTCAAACGTAGCGCACGAAGTGGTTCCCCACTGATAACTGATAACTGAAAAATACCCTTAATTCCTGTCTTTTTATGATAAATATAATTGATACGATTAAACCTTTTTATCCTCTAGCTTTCAAGGCTATTCGGGGCAATTTAGAGGGAACACAAAAACAATTATTAAATACTCTGCAAGAAATCGATCGCTCGCGGGGGGAATTTTGGGGACAATGGTTAATCTCCCAATTATCAGAATCCCTCATTTTTAGCGATTCTCGCCTATCGCAAAGCCTCTGGGGGTTAAATTTCCCCAATCCCGTCGGATTAGCGGCAGGATTCGATAAAGACGGTTTAGGGGCAGGACTTTGGCATAATTTCGGCTTTGGTTTTGCCGAGGTGGGTGCTGTCACCCTAGAAGGGCAACCGGGCAACCCAAAACCGAGATTATTTCGTTTACCAGAAGATTTGGCGGGATTGAACCGTATGGGGGCAAATAACCTCGGAGCGCTGGTTCTAGCGGCAACTCTCCAGCAATCTTGGCAACGACAACCCCGACAGATTCCCATCGGTATTAACCTCTGTAAATCGAAAAATACTCCCCTAGAAAAGGCTCCGGAGGACTATTTAGGCAGTTTTCGCTATTTATTCCCCCATGCTGATTATTTTGTCGTTAATGTTAGTTCTCCCAATACCCCCGGTTTGCGTTCCCTGCAAAGTGGTGAACAACTCGATAAAATCCTCGACATTTTACAAACAGAAAATCAAGTCAGAAAACCCCTATTAGTGAAAATTTCTCCCGATTTAGAATGGGAAGATATCAGAACGATTGTTGAGTTAGCTTTCTCCTATCAATTAGCTGGAATTGTCGCTACTAATACCACCACTAAACGCACGGGATTAAAAACCACAATTCTGCCTGAAACTGGTAAACCAATCACTGAAGAAGCAGGGGGAATTAGTGGGCAACCTTTGCGGGAACGTTCCACGGAAGTGATCCGTTTTATCTATGGGCAAACCCAAGGCAATTTACCAATAATTGGAGTGGGAGGCATTTTTTCTCTCGATGATGCTTGGGAAAAAATTACCGCCGGTGCGAGTTTATTACAGATTTATACCGGTTGGTTATACCGAGGACCCTGGCTAGTATCAAATATTTTACAAGGATTAACAGAAAAATTGGAGGCTAATGGGTTGACTAATATTAATCAAGCGGTGGGTTGGCAAGCTAACCAAGAATGAGCCAATTTTCTTCGGTAATTAGCAATAATTTCGCAAAAATTAGCTAAAATATTACCCGTTTCCTTGGGGGATAAGATAAGATAATTAAGATAACTCCCATAGGACTGATCTAGAGAATACAATCAGAGACAAATCGATCGCCAAGTATGGAACTTTTTAACCAAACCACAATCCTATGTCAAAAAAATCGTTTTTACCCGGTTGTTTAGTCGTCCTAGGACTAACAGCAGTAACCGCAGGAGGAGTCTATCTTTATCTACGAGGACAACTACCTTGGCAAAGATTCACTCCCTTAGAATCGGCAAAAGTTATCCCAGAAACTGCTTTCGCTAGTAGTTTTGTCTCCACGGACGCAAAGGCTTGGTCAGTGTTAGCTAAATATGGTACACCAGAATCGCGAACTGCGGTTAGTCAAGGACTAGAAGAATTACAAAAAAATATCTTCACTGATAAGATTGATTATCAACGGGATATCGAACCTTGGATCGGTAGTATTAGCTTTGCTTTCCTTCCCGCAGCCACCCCCGGACAATCGGAATTATTAACGGTTATCGGGATCAAAGATAAAATTAAAGCGTCAGAATTCCAGAAAAAACTAGGACAACAAGTTAATCGCAAAACTAGCACCAGTGACTACAAAGGTATTACAATTACTGCTATAGATTGGCAGGATAACACCACCATTTATACTGCCGTTACTGGCGATTTTTTGTTGATATCCTACGATAAAAAGGTGTTAGAAGCGGCGATCAATACCTACCAAGGACAGCCATCTTTTAGCAGTAAACCGGAAGTGAGAAAACTGCTTTCCCAATCCCTCAACCTACCCAATACCCTAGCAACAATTTATATCGATGATTATGCCAAAATCTTGGGAGCAGATGCTAATTTATCTCCCCAAAGTCGGCAAGAATTAGCAAAAATTCAGGATATTGTCGCGGGAGTGGGTGTCACCGATACGGGATTACAATTACAAATGGTGGCTAAACTTGCTCCTGAAACTATTTCTAACCTACCTTCCCCCAGCAGAAATCAAGTTTTAAATTATTTACCCGGAGATACCATCGCACTCTGGAGTGGGAATAATCTTAAACAGGGATGGGAAGAAGCAGAAAAACAGTCCCAAACTAACCCAGAATTACAAGCTTTTTTGCGTCAGATCCGTGAGAATTTTCAGATGGCAACCCTTGACGCGGATAAAGAAGTTTTTAACTGGATGGATCGAGAATTTGCTTTCGGAATTATCCCTAACCAGCAAGCGGTGGGAGGGTTAGGTTTTGGGGGAATGATGATCTGGCAAACCGGCGATCAGAAAGCGGCAAAAACCACCCTCGATAAGTTAAATCAATTGGTGAAAACTGTTCCCTTTATCACCATAAAAAACAGTCAAATTTCTGGCCAAGATGTGACTGAATGGAAAGCGGAAGAACAAGAGATTTTAACCTATGCTTGGCCTAATAATGATACCCTAAAAATGACCGTCGGAATTCCCTATCAACCGCAACCGAATCAACCGATTAGCAAAAGTGAGAATTTCCAAGCATCGATCGCAAATTTGCCTAAAAATAATCTCGGTTATTTCTTCATCGATGTGGAGCAAATTATCGCTAAAGCAGGGGGAATTAATAATCTTCCTGCCACGGAATTAACCCCGGAAGCAAAGGCCTTTTTAGAATCGGTACGCGGGATCGGAATTACTGCCACTATGCCTGATAAAACCACCAGTAAAATTGATGTTTTATTTTCCCTGAAACAAACTCCCTAAAAAGTAACCAACTAGATAAAGCGATCCACAGAGAATTATCTGACTCTCGGCAGATTCTTGGATGGCTTTTTTTAGTCCTAAAAACACATCGGAACAAGTCTCTAGGTGAGATAATTCTGGACAAATTGAAGCCGCTAATTCCGCTAAAGTTTCAGGATTAGCACTGCTATGATCTGGGACGGGAACTAAATATAAACTATTGCCTTTTCTTAATAAAGCTTGGAATATTTCTCGATGATCTTTAGTCGATAAAATTCCCATCACCCAGATAATTCTTGGAGCCTTTAAACTATCTACATAATGCCTTAAACCAATAGCAGCAGCGGGATTATGAGCGCCATCTATTAAAATTTCTCGCTGACACCAATTAACAGTTTGTAAACGTCCTAACCAGCGAGTTTTTGCCATTCCTTCCTGCACGACTTCATCGCTAATTTGCCAACCTTGCTGACGTAAAATATTAACAACAGCGATCGCTATAGCCGAATTAGTCAATTGAAAATCTCCCGCTAAGGATAAAGGATATTCTAACCCTTGATATTTAGCGCGATTATCGGCAATTTTCTCGGCAGCTTCTACCCATACCGTCGGACAATTTAACAGCTTGATTCTCTCCCTAACTACCCCCTGCGCTGATTCCGGTAATTGTCCGATAACTGCGGGACAATTCGCTTTTAGTATCCCCGCTTTCTCTCCGGCAATATCGGCAACCGTCGGCCCTAAATTTTGCCAATGTTCCCGACTAATAGAAGTGATGACAGTAACTAAAGGTTGAGCGCAAACATTAGTCGCATCTAATCTTCCTCCTAAACCCACTTCCATCACGGCAATATCCACCTTTTCCCGGGCAAAATACAGCCAAGCAGCGGCAGTAATTACCTCAAATTGAGTAGGACTTTCCTGCTGGGGATCGATAAGCGATTCTATATCTTTAAGCAGGTTTTCTAAAGTCGCAGTTTCAATATTTTCGCCATTAATAGAGATTCTTTCTGTCCAATCAATTAAATGGGGAGAAATATAACGTCCGACTTTGTAACCGGCAGTGCTGAGAATAGAGGATAGATAGGCACAAACCGAACCTTTGCCATTAGTTCCCGTGACATGAATAATCGGAATTTGATCTTGGGGATTGCCTAAAATCTCCAGTAGAGTTTTTATTCTTTCTAAACCGAGATTAACCCCAAAACGCTGAAAAGATTGCAGTAAAGAATCGATAGTCATGGTTGGCAAACTATAAATAAAGGAATCCGGGTAGGATTGATACTCCTACCAGCACTGATGACCCTTTCTCTGGGTGATAATGTCTAAAGTTTGACTAAAATGCTCGGTTCTTTTTGGATCGGTAAAACATCAAGAGAGTCAATATTAGCGCAGTATTTTAAATCTTCTTGACAGTGGAGACGCAAGAGGCGCTGACCGTGACTACAACTGTGGAACATTCCTAAAAGATCATTTTGCCATTGACGATAAAGAGCGATCGAGGCGATCACCTCATCATTACCGATCGCCATTTGCCCCGATTGTTCTTGTAGCGCATTGGCGATCGCTCCGGCACAGGCCGTATCTTCCAGAGAATAACCCCCTTCCCAACCAGAGCCAACAATCCAGACGGTGTCGGGCTGCCTATACAACAAGTAATTGACCGCAGCTTGCCGATTGATCATAGCCGCAGTGATCACGATTGGGGATTCTTCCACCCTTTGCAGAGCGCGAGTGCCGTTAGTGGTGCTGATAAACAGACGACGACCTTTCATTAAATCAGGGGTACAATCGAGGGGAGAATTGCCCAGATCGCAGCCTTCCACTTTCGCACCACCTCTTTCTCCTGCCCGGAGACGTTTTTCTGGTTGCCAGGTATCGCTCACCTGCATCAGGGTTTTCAGATCGCTAAAGGTTTGCACTGCTTCCGCACCGGCATTGAGGGCAGTGGCGATCGTGGTTGTCGCTCTTAAAACATCGATAACGACGGCGCAATCGGGTAGAGTATGGACGGGGGTAAGTTCGGGAGTATGATAAATGAAAACCTGCACGAGTTATACCAAGTAAAAAGTAAAAGGGGAAATAAGCTCAACATACCGCCGCTCGGCGTTGCGCGGGCAGAAGAAAGACAAGGCCGATTTTATCACGATGGATGTCAGCTAGTTAAGCTGTTCGTAATTCAAATTGCTTGTTGAGATCAGGCAAGGGGGGGGGCTAATCTAAGAATAAGCGGTTTAAATACGTCTTAGCTTATCAGTTGAAATGCCCACGCGGATCACAAAATTGGCCAATTGTCAATAGGGTTTGAGATGTTCTCACCCCGGGTCGATCATCATGACTAAGTAGCTGGTTATAATTAAATTAAAAATGGATTTTAGGTTCGATCCCCCCTGCCCCCCTTGATAAGGGGGGTGCCGATCCCCCCCTGCCCCCCTTGATAAGGGGGGTGCCAATAGGCGGGGGGATCCCCCTTAATAAGGGGGGCATCTGATAATTTTTAACGCCTACTTACTTAAATGTTATAATTAACAATTATTATGTCTGCTAACTTCAAGATTCATGTCTGCTAAAGATCGTTTTCATGGTGCAGTGAGAAAAGGATTAGAAAAAGAGGGTTGGATCATTACGGATGACCCTTTAAGGATTGAAGTGGGTGATGTAGAAATGTATGTCGATTTAGGAGCAGAGCAACTGATAGCCGCGGAAAAAGACAATGAAAAGATAGCCGTTGAAATTAAAAGTTTTATCGGTAAATCCAGTATTTCAGAATTTCATACTGCTATTGGACAATTCTTTAATTATCGTGTTGCTTTAGAAGAAAAAGAACCTAAAAGACAGTTATATTTAGCTGTTCCTTTAGACATTTATTATAGTTTTTTTGAATTGCGATTTATTCAAACTGTCGTTAAACGATTTCAAATTTACCTGATTATTTATGATCCGATTGGGGAGGTAATTGTCGCATGGAAAAATTAGAACAATATCGTCACTATGTCAAGCAAGTCATCACTGAATATTCTCAGCTAGGTTCATCTAAAGATCCGATTGAACAACAATTGATTTTTGATACAGTTGGCGATCACTATCAATTGATGTATGTTGGCTGGAAAAATAGACGAAGATATCATGGTTGTGTTTTGCATCTCGATATTAAAAAGGGTAAAATCTGGATACAACATGATGGCACTGAGGTGGGAATTGCCAATGAATTAGTTAATTTAGGCGTTCCTAAAGAAGATATTGTTTTAGCCTTTCATGAACCCCTAGTCAGAGAATATACAGGGTTTGCGGTGGGTTAATCAAAGAGGGCGAATGCAATTCGCCCCTACAATAATATTATTGCGCCAATGGTAGGGGCGCACCGCGTGCGCCCAAAATGTCCTATAGATATTTCGACAAAATTGAGATGCACCCAAATTATCCCTATTCTTCTTCCTTCCACACAAAAACCAGAAGAGCCAATTCGCCTAACCTAATCATAAGGTTAAGCGACAAACAGGATCAGCAAGAGATTTCGATTTTTTTACCTTTCTGTATTTCTTTGTTAACAAAACTTAACAATTATCGGCGAAATTTTGCTTGCTTTTGTCGGCAGATTTTGAGATAATATTTTTAAAAGATTTTATTCATAATGGGAATCTATGCGTTTTTAAAAATTTTGCACGGATTCCCATTATAAGAAAAGCATAGCGCAAGCCGCCGGCAAAGTCAAGTCTTTTCCCCATTAATTAGGGAAGGTTTTTGAGCCACTAGCTTGAAAATCTTGCAGCTGCTTGGCCAAACAGGCCGCCAAACCCCTTACCTCGTCTATATTTTACATTTATTCAGCCAACCCTACCTAAATCTCTGCTGAAGGTGGAGATCAAAGGCTGTTTTAAACTAATGCTTTACTGCGATCGTTAGAAGTATCCCCAAAAATTGCCCCTCGTCGAATCAAATCCTGTTTTTGTTCAGGGGTGATCCCCGTTGCATCGATAAAGATAGCCTTTTTAACGTTAGCCCCTCTCAGGTTAGCCCCTCTCAGGTTAGCCCCTCTCAGGAAAGCCCCACTCAGGATAGCCCCACTCAGGTTAGCCTTACTCAGGATAGCCCCAATCAGGTTAGCCCCAATCAGGTCAGCATCACTCAGGTTAGCCCCTCTCAGGTTAGCCCCTCTCAGGATAGCCCCACTCAGGATAGCCCCACTCAGGATAGCCTTACTCAGGATAGCCCCTCTCAGGTTAGCATCACTCAGGTCAGCATCACTCAGGTTAGCATCACTCAGGTTAGCATCACTCAGGTTAGCCCCACTCAGGAAAGCCTTACTCAGGATAGCCCCACTCAGGTTAGCCTTACTCAGGATAGCCCCACTCAGGTTAGCATCACTCAGGTTAGCCCCTCTCAGGTTAGCCTTACTCAGGATAGCCCCACTCAGGTTAGCCCCAATCAGGTCAGCATCACTCAGGTTAGCCCCTCTCAGGTTAGCCCCACTCAGGTTAGCCCCTCTCAGGTTAATCCTTCTAAATCTTCTTATAATGCGCTGGAGGAAGTTAGGTTTTTTAATAGATTCAATTAGTTTATTGTTAATTTCTTTAGATGCTTTATTTATACTTACTGTCTTGACAATCAAGGGGTTTGCTGACGATTCTTCTGCCAGTTGCTTTGGTGATTCTGCTAAATTTTGTCCTATGATAGTAGATTTTAAATAGGTTATCTCATCTGCATTAACATCACCTGCTATGGTAAAAGCTAAACAATTATCTTCGGTAAATTGAAGATTTTCAACTGTAATATCTTCCGAAATTTTGTTCAATTCACCCGATTTGAATAGGGATTCAATTTTTTCTAAACTTTTTTGAGAACCCTTGAGAGTTAATTTGATACTACCTTGTTCTATGTCAGTTATTGTTATTTCCTGATCATCGGTTATTTTTCTTAAAAGTTCTAATAGCGTTAATATCTGTTTCTTTTTATTTTCAGAAGCAGTAAAAACCACAGCACCAGAAAATTTTCCGTCATAATTTGTGTTTTTTTGATTACATTCTGGTTGTAATTTCCATCGACTTAAAGCAGTAATCAGATTACTCTTTCCAATCTTTTCACCTGTTTGCTCTGACAAGATTTTCCATAAATCAAGAGCCGCATTCTTGATTGACTGTTCTTCTTGCGTAATTTCTTCCGCTAGATCACCATAGGTTTTATTATCAAAAGTACATTTTAATATTTTTGTCTCCACGTCCGTTAATCCCTTGTTTGTATGCTTTTTTTTCAGATCATTAACCACTCTTTCTAATTCAAACCAAGAAAGGGTTTCAATTTCAGTCATTTTTGGTTCATTCATTATCATTATTTTTATAGGTAACAGGACTTAAGATTACTTTTCAGTACCCTGTCAGGTTACTTGATAGTACCTAAAAAAAGTACCATTTTTAGGACTTTTGAGTAACGACAAATAATCAGATTTTTTTTAATCTAAAGATAGTTCACCTCCTAAGTAAAAGGATTGATGATTATGTATAAATATTGGTTAAAGTACAGAGAAGACCTTGTTATAGCGGTGTGCAGTCGTATGAGGTACAGTGTCACGAGCTATAAACCATGCTAGGCAAAGCTTGGTCTGTATCTCACTCAAGCGCTTACCGCTATAGTCTTGCCAAAATTATCAGCACCATATTTGCGATCGCATCATTTTTAGGCTTCTCTTTGCCAGAGAAATTTCCACCTACCCCCTGCCAACCGACGGCAATTGTTGAAACCACGGAAGTTAGCACTAACAATTAGTCAAAGCGCAAAATTCGCCTAACCTAATCATAGCTTAGGCGACAATCAAGATCAGCAAGAGATTTCCATTTTTTTACCTTGCTGATCTCTGCATTTCTTTGTTAACAAAACTTAACAATTATCGGCAAAATTTTGCTTGCTTTTATCGGCAGATTTTGGGATAATATTTTTAAAAGATTTTATTCATAATGGAAATCCTTGCGTCTAAAAAATTTTTGCATAGATTCCCATTATAGAAAAAACATAACGCAAGTCGCTGGCAAAGTCAAGTCTTTTCCCATTACTTATGGGTGCGAATTTCCCGGAATCAAAAAAGGGGGTTAATGGTGAGTCAGACCAAATATAGGTTACACTTCATCTTTAAATGGGAAACGCTGTCATTCCGTGTAGAGAATATGACTAGACAAACCGCTAATCTCGGACAAACAGGAATTTCCGTCAGTGCCTTAGGAATCGGGACTTGGGCATGGGGAGATAAACTATTCTGGAACTATGGCAAGGAATACGGAGCTAATCAGGTAGAGGCGGCCTTTAAAGCGGCAGTAGAGGCAGGAATCACCTTTTTTGACACTGCCGAAGTCTATGGACTGGGGGAATCGGAACGACTCTTAGGAAAATTTACTCAAGAGACTGATATTCCCATCGATATTGCCAGCAAATTTGCCCCCGTACCGTGGCGATTTGGGGCGAATGCGGTGCATAATGCCATTACCGAGAGCTTAAACCGTCTAAAAACCGATAAAATTACCCTTTACCAAGTACATTGGCCCTTCACCTTCCTGATTAGCCAAGAAACCCTAATGAATGCCCTAGCTGAAGAAGTAAAACGAGGCCGTATTGCTGCAGTGGGTGTAAGTAATTATTCCGCCGAGCAAATGCGTCAAGCAAGCCAGATTTTGGCGAAAAAAGAGGTTCCCTTAGCGGTCAATCAGGTGCAGTATTCGCTTTTGTATCGCAAAATAGAAACTAAAGCAATTCTAGCCACAGCCAAGGAATTAGGTGTCACCATCCTTGCCTACAGCCCCCTCGCTCAAGGACTACTGACGGGTAAATATAGCCCAGAAAGCCAGAATTTGCCCGATGGAGCCAGAAAAGTTGACTCGCGGTTCAAAAAAGAAGGTTTGGAGAAAATAGCCCCAATTTTAAAGGTACTGCAAGAATTGGGCGCAAAATACCAAAAAACCCCCGCACAAGTGGCCCTCAATTGGTTAATTGCCCAAGGGGATGTGATTCCCATTCCGGGGGCAAAAACTGCGGCCCAAGCTAGGGAAAATGCCGGGGCGTTAGGATGGAGTTTAGAAGCGCGAGAGGTGACGCAATTAGAACAGTTGACATCCTCACCGCCGTAAAACGGACGGTGATTCCCAAACCTCACGATTTAGGTTTCTGCTTCTTTCCCTTGCGGGGTTCCGCACCTGCCTTAACAGATTTACTCTGTTCTGGTCTTATGGTCGCTCTACAG
>VYMC01000095.1_pt1 | contig 22909 bp, 29 predicted proteins | sample 5115301 | NCBI WGS metagenome assembly VYMC01 (sample SAMN12291802, study PRJNA351875) | freshwater metagenome | isolation source: freshwater lake | place: USA: Michigan, Wintergreen Lake | collected 2013-08-08 | reverse complement strand
CGAAAACTTACATAAGGTGGGAGGTTCTAATCAAGTCCTCAAGCGGGTGGAAAATCACTTGTGGGCAGGAGAAATCGATTTAGGCTATTAGGAATTGAAAGATTGGAAAGGCACGGGGGTGGTCAACTTTCGGGCTGATGTGAATAAGCGCCGCTCCCGAATACCTGTTTAGGGCTTGTATCAGGAATTGGGAATCTGTATCGGCTCAGACAGTGTCGAGTCAACGATTAAGCAGATTAGCTCTCGGATGAAAATTGTAGGAGCGCAGTGGAAAGGGGAAAATGTGCCGCAATATTTAAGGCTCCGTTGTGCTTATCTCAATGGTGCTATAACCCCAAGGGTAGCTTCGTTGGTCACTTAAGCATTTATACTCATTGCACAATTGGGATGCTCCCCACTCCCTCGCCAGCAGGACTGTATCTTGTGAATACATTTTACCCACCAAACCTAAGAGAGCATGAGTATTCATAATCTAACTAACTCCTCAGAAAATTATCTTGTTTTTGGTCTTGAGAAAGTTGCCAGCTTTTCAGTGAACAGTAAACTAATAACTGGTAACTGGTAACTGATAACTGATTTAAGCAAAACGACGACGAAGTAAGGGCTGAATTGCCAAAAGGATTAGCAAATCAAAAGCTAAAAGCAGGGCTAAAACTGTCAAGAAATTGAGGTCAAGCCAAGGGGTTTGTAAGACTATGCTATCAAAAGACCAGTGCTGATTGAAATAAATATAACGGATCGGTTCGATCGCATAGGTGAGAGGGTTGAGACTGGCGATTACTTTTAACCAATCTGCCATAAAGTTTAAGGGAGCGAGGGCGGTGCTGGCAAATAAAAGCGGTAAATTGGTGACAAAAATGACGGCGATTAATTCGATATGTCCGGGCAGAGCAAAGGTTAAACTGAGACTTAAGGCAGTCATACCCAAAACGATTAGGAAAACAATCAAAGCGATCGCACCTAATCCAGCTAAATTGGGTAATCCTGCTCCTAAAAAGGCACTAGCGGCTACGATCGAGGCGGTTTGGATGAAACTGAGGGCGATAATATAGATGGTAGAAGCGGCCACGATCGAGTAACGAGTGGTTAAAGGTGCTACCAAGAGACGGTTAAGAAAGCCAAATTCTCGATCGAACATTACCGGCAACCCGGCATTTAAGGCCCCAGAAAAAGCGGTAAAGACAATCACCCCAGGGGCGAGAAATTTAGCATAACTGAGATCGTTGCCGAATAGACCCTGGGGGGCATTATAAAACAATGCCCCGAATAAAATCAGCCACATAAATGGCTGAATTATCCCCGCGATTAGGGTTGAAGGACGACGTTGTAATTGGATGAACAGACGTTTAGTCATGGCCAGAGTTTCTTGCAGAAATTCCCCTAGCACATTTCCCCCATCGTCCACTGTTGCTGCTCTGGTGGGATTGGGGGCTAAACTAGCTTTTAAGGAAGAAGGTGTGATGGTTTGGCTCATAAAATATTTACCTCTAATGCAGTCTTAACGAGTAATTCAGATAGTCAACAGTTTATAAGTGATCAGATGGCTCTCTTGGGGTTCCGGTGATCAGCAAATCCTCTCGAAAAAAAGGCTTACACTCTACCACTATACAAGGGGCATCAGCCCTGGGGGAGAAGAATGTAAATTTTTATTAAATTGTAGCTTTTGATACAGTCCGGGGTGGCAAGTGTGTATGCTCTAGAATGTTCTGTTGGCTGGTCATTGTTTTGGGTTGCCCTATCGCTTAACCCAAATCTAAATGTCAGGCACTGAAATCATCTACCATTAACCCTTTTTTATGAAATTACAACTCTGCTTTGTCTCTGGAGTTGCCCTGGCGACTCTAGTAACGGCTAGTGCCGCACAAGCTGCTTTTGTGTCAGTATCATTTGGTGTTTGTTACTGACGGCACAAGGGATGCAACAAGCTCCAACATCAACGACTACAATACCTTTGTTACCAACCAGGTTACAGGAAGCCTTCAGGCTACGGAATTAACAAATGCAGGATTTAACCTGGGTACGATCACTTGGAAGGCGATCGGTTCTACAGGATCAGTCGCGGCCCGTGATAATACAGGGACTAATCCATCGAGTACGGGGGTTCCGATCTATCTCATAGATGGCAACCGAGTCGCCAATAATAATGGCGATCTCTGGGATGGCAGCATATTAACCCCTATCAATCGCACTCAGAATGATTCTCCAAATATCGTCTCCGAGGTATGGACGGGGACAAGTAATAAGGGAACCGCAGATTTTAGCTTAGGAAGCTTTCCCTCAGATAAGGGCAGTTCTTCAGTCGTTGACGGAAGATGGATAGCTGACGGTGGTGGATTGCCTTCCACGAGTCTGCGTTTATATTCGATGTCTAGTGTCCTGACAGTGCCGACTCCAGCAGTCAGTGTCCCCGAACCCTCCAGCCTTCTTGGTTATATCACCCTGGGCGGCTTAATGCTAGGGAGTGCTGTCCGCAAGGCGAGAAAATAATGTTACAAGGGAGAGGAGGTGCGGGTTTCCTCTCTCTTTTTTTGGGGTTTTTCGATGGGTAGCATCTCAGTCCTAAATTATGTTAAGATTCGCCCTAGAATGATAAAAAATCATGACTACACAGGCAACAGTAATTCAAGGCACAGCCAGGGAAATTAGGGAAGCACTGGCGCTTATGCCAGATGATGAAATTGTCCGCCTTATGGTAGGTCGTCCCAGCTTATCTATTATTGCCAGAAAATTACAGCACGAGGCCGCAACTCTTGGCATGACAGATGGGGAACACGACGCACTCATGGCATCGTTAAAAGATGATTTGTGATTCGGGTTGTTGTTGATATCTTGGAGAAGTCAGATACTACATTTCATCGGGGTTAATTCCCAGCGCTCTGAGCCGTTCAGCCAGCCGGATAGCTTTTTGTTCAGCCTCTTGTTTAGCCAAGCGTTCTTGAGCAGTGATCGCCTCAGCCTCTTGTTTCGCTAGCCGTTCTTGAGCAGCGATCGCCTCTGCGTTCATCGCTCTTTCCGCTGCCGTTAGATAGCGATTTCCTGACTGGTCATACCAGTATAACCATTCTCGATACCAAGCAATATGTTCTCCTTTTTCGTAACCTAGCGCCAAGCCAATTTCTGGCAACCAAACTCGATTATTCTCACTCTCTAGAAGTTGATATTTTCCTGAGATTAATTTATATACTTCTAATCTTTGTCGGTTTTTAAATCTTCCCCTTCTGCCACTGAAAGGATTGTAGATTACATAATACAGAATCCCTAGGCTTTGGTAATTTAGAAATTTTTCCTCATACTCACTGTTATATTTCTCGGAAATTACCTCTAAAAACAAAATCGGCAAGATATACTTTTCTCCCCACAAAATATAGCTTAACCGACCTCTTTCTCCCGTATCATGGTTGACTCCAACCGCTAAGAAACCATCGGGGACAAAAGCTGGTTCGTCTGGATTATAATAAACAGCCATATCTACCCCAAAATACCAATCATCTCGACTAGACCAAATTGAGGCTAATAAATTTAGCAGCAGATTGGGAAGATCATTCTGTAACTGATTGTCCACGGGAGTTTCATCGGAAGAGGGCAATTCTTCGGCACTGGGAAGAGGGCGATTTTTGTTATAGGTGAGGTTAACCATGGCTCCTGCAAGCGTGGTGTTTAATTAAGGCTAATTCTAACAGAAAATTACGGTTTTAGATTTCGTTGTTTTTCTGCGATTTCTCAAAGCACTTGCTCAAGACTTGGCCTAAGGCTTTCTTTAATGTCATCAACCTCGTGTTTATGATGGGGGAAAGTGGCAATTTCAACATGATGGGGTGCATTATCATAACGGAAGATCATAACTTGAGCTCCGTTCATGTAATGATAGCGATATTTTATCTTTGGTTTTGTGTCAGTATTTTTAACTTCAACAAAGTCTAAGCGATGATTATTTTCAAAAATAATTGAACCATTAATATAGCCTTGACTTGTGTTATAAACTTTCTTGGTCAGTGATAAATATCTGACATTGGGAAATTCTCGAATGGTTTGTTCGATTTGCAAAAAATAGGCCTCAATCATTTTAATTCTTGGAGATTAGCCTTGTTTTGAAGAAGCATTTCATATAGTCCAGACCAAACTATAAAGTCCGATTCATCTCCTAAAATACCTTGGGAAAATTGCTGATAAAATTCTTTGGATGTCATTTGATATTGTTTTTCCAGAGCTGCTAAATCTAATTTTAGATTCAAATTGCTTTTTTGTAATTCGGCAATCTGATAATCAATAATGCTTTGGGCAAATTTTTCTTGATCTTTGATGGAGTTTAAAATCTTTTTAAGGCGTTTTTCTGTTTCAGGCTGAACAGATAGATGAAAATCTAACATAAACTGTCTCATTACCACAAATCAAGCGAGATTTCATTCTAGCAAGCGTCAGCCCTGGAGGAGAAAAATGTAAATATTTATTAAATTGTAGCTTTTGATACAACGCAGGGGGGAAAGTGTGTGTGCTGCCTCCGCCCCTCTAGGGCTAATGCTGTTTAATTCTAAAAATGAAAAATCCAATTTTGGCGGCGCTGAGTCAAAAATCTCTCTCAGTTGGTAATGTCTCAGGGAGAGGAGGTGCGGGTTTCCTCTCTCTATTTTTTGGGGGTTTCATGGGAAGATCGGGAAAGAGCTATGGTGCAATCCCGATCATAATGAAACGAGACTCGATATTTTACCGGCTTTTCCAACAATCCCCCTCCCTTCTCTTCGATTTGCTGGAAAAACCACCTGCTAATGCCACCGAATACCGCTTTGACTCCGTAGCCGTCAAAGAACCCAAATTTGAGATCGATGGCGTATTCCTGCCACCCGATAATGATAGTAGCGGGGTGATCTATTTTTGCGAAGTGCAATTTCAAAAAGATGAACGACTCTACGAACGGGTTTTTGGTGAATCATTTTTGTATTTTTATCGTCAGCGAGAACGATTTACCGATTGGCAAATTGTTGTCATCTATCCCACCCGTAGTCTAGAACAAAGTAACACCCATCCCTACCGAGCGCTCCTCAATTGTAATCAGGTGCATCGAATTTATCTGAAAGAATTAGGAGAAATTCAGCAGTTACCCCTAGGGGTTGCCTTGATGGTACTCACTACTGTGGAAGAAACCCAAGCAGCGGAAAAAGCTCGCTATTTACTGGCACGAACTCAACAGCAAATTGCAGATCCAGAAGCAGGTCGCGCCATAATAGAAATGATTGCCACAATTATGGTCTATAAATTTACTAACTTGAGTCGGCAGGAGGTGGAAGCGATGCTAGGACTACAATTGGCAGATACAAGGGTATATCGTGAAGCCAAGGAAGAAGGACGACTGGAAGGACGACTGGAAGGACGATTGGAAGGACGACTGGAAGGAGAATCTGCCCTGATTTTGCGTCTGTTGCAACGTCGTTTTGGTGCGGTGGATGAGGTGTTGGCTGCCCGGATTCAGGCTCTAGAAATCGAGCAATTAGAGTCCTTGGCTGAGGCTTTGTTGGATTTTACGGCATTAAACGACCTAGTGCTTTGGCTAAATCGCTACTCGCAACCGCTTAACTAAACTTAGTCAAACCTAAGCCATCTGAAAGGGTGAGTTGGGAAATTTTGATTGCCAAATACCCATCCCTACTGATGGGTGACAAGGGCAGTCCTCATCGGAGGGCAGATAAAAGTTTATGCGGATGGCGAGACTCGAACTCGCAAGGCGTAAGCCACACGCCCCTCAAACGTGCGTGTCTACCAGTTCCACCACATCCGCTTGATTTTAGCTTAACTATTATAGCACAGAAAAAAAATAATCTGCAAGCAACTTTTAAAAATTATTGCCGCACAACTTTCGCACCACCTGAGTTAGCACGGATAAACCTTTTAGGGAACCTTGAATCAAATGGAAGGCCGGGATGGGACGGATTAACATTTGTCGAGCTAGGAGCAATGGTCGCAGCTGACCTTGATTATCAATTGCCGGGGCTAAATCGGGTAAATCCTGTGTCACCTCGTCGCTAATCACGCGCACGATTGCCACTTTTTGCCCCGCTAAAGCCGCTAAAATCCTTGCTCCTTCCATATCTACCACTTCATAGCCCCCCTGTCCTAAACGTCGTTTTTCCTCGGATCGGCTAATCAGGCGATCGCTGGTTAAACCTTTGACGAGACTATATTCAGTTAATCGGGCGATTTCTGCGCTTATTTCTGGTTCGCACTGCCAATAATTCCCCGTTTCCGCGCCACAACCTTGATAGATTACCCCATCTCCGACCCGATAGCGATCGCTAAGACTGCCCGCTAATCCCATCAGCACAATTTTTCCCGTGAGCTTATTAAGAAATTCTAGAGATTGCCCAGAGACTGAGGAACTGTCGAGGAATTCTGGAGCGCCAAGGTTAATCGGGATAATTTGCGGGGCTAAATCGCCGATTTTTCTTAATCCTCGGCGGATTGAGCTATGCTCGGCCCCCCGGGGAACGAGAATAATATCTTCAGGTGTGAGCATGAAATTTTTGAGAAAGTTTCCTAATTAGTCCATTGAGATGTTATAAATAATAATAGTGAACTAATTAGGAATAATTCTTAAGTAAATAGCCCTGCCACTGACTGGGCGATTGTCTTTCTCACCATGAAAAAGTCTATCATTCTGCGTTTATCCGAGGTTAACAAGCGTTTTCCCGCTTCTCCTACTCTAGCTGTCGATAATATCAGTTTTAGTTTAACAGAGGGCGAAATTCTCGGATTATTGGGCCCGTCGGGCTGCGGTAAAACCACTCTACTGCGGATGATTGCGGGATTTGAAAAACCATCTCAAGGAGTGATTGAATTGGGAGGGCGAATAGTTGCCGACGAAAAAACCTTTATTCCTCCGGAAAAACGCAATACGGGCATGGTTTTTCAGGATTACGCTCTTTTTCCCCATTTAAGCATTGCTGACAATATCGCCTTCGGGTTAAAAAATTCTGGGGAGAAATTATCGAGCAGAGCTATTAACGCTAGGGTGGCGGAAACTTTGGATTTAGTCGGACTGCAAGGACTAGAAAAACGTTATCCCCATCAGCTATCGGGAGGACAACAGCAAAGAGTCGCCCTCGCCCGCGCTTTAGCCCCAAAACCCTCTTTAATCCTCTTAGATGAACCTTTAAGTAATCTCGATGTCCAGGTACGGCAACGGTTACGGCACGAGATCCGTCATATCCTGAAAGCGACTGGTATCTCGGCCATTTTTGTCACCCACGACCGGGAGGAAGCAATGGTGATTAGTGACACAATTGCGGTCATTTGTCAAGGAAAATTAGAACAAATTAACAATCCCGAAGAAATTTATAGTCATCCGGCCTCGCGATTCGTGGCTGAGTTTGTCACCCAAGCTAACTTTCTCCCCGCTAGACGGAAGGGGGAACAATGGCAAACCGAGATAGGAGTCTGGGAAATTCCTGATGGTCAAGATTTGGACAAAGGGGAATTGATGCTGAGAGAGGAAGATGTCAAAATTAAGCCGGATGAGACGGGAGAGCTAGTTATTTGCGATCGCCAATTTTTGGGGCGGGAATACCGTTATTGTCTGCTAACGGCTACCGGCAGCCAAATCCACGCTAGAACAACGATTAACACCCAATTAGACATCGGTACAAAGGTAAAACTATCAATTATTCCCGATAGCGTCCGTGTATTTGCCGACTGATAACTGATCCTAAATCCTGTTTAAGGGGTGTAGGGTGTGGGGAGCTTTTTCAGTAAACAGTAAACTAAAAACTCACATTTGATAACTGATAACTGATGCAAGGCTGACGGCTAATATTGATATCGATCGCGATTTAGGACTAGGGTGGCATTTTTAGCGACAAAATCGATAATTTTTTTGGCCACATCCACACTGGTGGCTGTTTCTATTCCTTCTAAACCGGGAGAGGAATTGACCTCGATAACCACAGGTCCGTGATTGGACCGTAATAAGTCCACACCCGCAACCCGTAAACCCATGGCTTTAGTGGCCCGTATAGCCGTACTGCGTTCCTCCGGGGTTAATTTTATCTTTTCTGCTTTGCCACCGCGGTGAAGATTAGAACGAAAATCCCCTTCGGCTCCCTGTCGCTTCATCGAGGCTACCACTTTTCCATCGATGACAAAACAGCGCAGATCTGCCCCACGGGCCTCTTCAATATACTCTTGTACTAGAATATTAGCCTCTAATTGCCGAAAAGCTTCAATAACTGACTTGGCTGCTTGGTCGGTTTCCGCTAAAACTACCCCAATACCTTGAGTTCCCTCTAATAATTTAATCACTAGAGGGGTGCCGCCGACGGTTTCGATTAAACCATCGATATCTTGAGTTGCGTGAGCAATTCCCGTCACTGGTAGGCCTATCCCTTCCCTGGCCAGGATTTGCAGACAACGCAATTTATCCCGCGACCGAGAAATTGCTTGCGAGTCGTTGGCAGTAAAAACATTCATCACCTCGAATTGTCGGACGACTGCGGTTCCATAGAAGGTTTTTGAGGCAGCAATACGGGGGATAATCGCGTCGAAACTCTCCAAGGGTTTACCGTTATAAAAAACTGTGGGTTTATGGGAGGTGATGTTCATGTAACAGCGCAAATAATTGATCACCCGTACCTCATGACCTTGAGCCTCTCCCGCTTCTTTCAGTCGCTTGGTGGAATAAAGAGAAGCATCTTGCGATAAAATAGCGATTTTCATAAATTTTCGCTTAAATATTGCTTTTACAACTGAATAGCTCCTTACTTTCCCCTATTGACTTTTTTTGCTGGCAACTCATAAAATTTCTGTTCTCGATCGAAGTCCATCGATTATTATGGCGCTGACAGTTCCCTTTGAACAGTTAAGTTAAATGAAAAGTAAAAAAAATCAAGCTTCGGACTAGATTTGTTTTCGTCGTCAGGCTCATTTTAAGTTGAAGGAGCAAAGGGAAAAAATGTCAATTAATCAATACAATTTTGTTAGGGTTTTGCTCCTAGGGATGATCGATCGGTTAGAATGATAAGGTGATCAACGATAATAATTATGACTTTACTAGCGAAATCTTTAGAGGAACTGACCGACTGGGTAAAAGACCAGGGACAACCGGCTTATCGGGGGAAACAATTACACCAATGGCTATACGAAAAAGGGGTGCATTCCTTAGCGGATATTTCCGTATTTCCCCAAGAATGGCGCAGCAAGCTGGCGGATTATCCTATCGGTCGTTCCCTCATACATTATCGCAGTGTAGCACCCGATCGCACTCGTAAATATCTGCTAAAACTGGCGGATGGTTTAATTATCGAAGCGGTGGGAATTCCTAGGGAAAAAAGATTGACAGTCTGTGTTTCTTCCCAAGTGGGTTGTCCCATGGCCTGTGATTTTTGTGCCACGGGAAAAGGGGGTTTTACTCGTAATTTAAAGGCGTATGAAATCGTTGACCAAGTATTAACAGTACAGGAGGATTTTCAACAGCGAGTTAGTCATGTGGTATTTATGGGTATGGGGGAACCTTTATTAAATATACCCGAAGTGGTGACAGCAATTCATTCCCTGAATCAAGATGTGGGTATCGGTCAGCGTTGTTTAACGATTTCTACCGTGGGATTACCCCATAAAATCAAGCAACTAGCGGAACATAATTTACAAGTAACTTTTGCCGTTAGTCTCCATGCTTCTAATCAACAAGTGCGAGCAAAATTAATCCCCAGTGCCGACCATTATCCCCTAAGTGATCTGATCCAAGACTGTCAGGAATACGTTCAAATCACGGGACGAAGGGTGACATTTGAATACATTCTTTTAGCGGGAGTGAATGATTTACCCGAACAGGCAAGGGAATTAGTTAAACTGGTGAAAGGGTTTCAATCTCACGTCAATTTAATCCCCTATAATCCCATTCAGGAGGTGGATTATCAACGGCCTGATGAAAAGAGAATTAAGACTTTTAAAACTATTTTAGAACAGGAAAAAGTCGCCGTTACTGTCCGTTATTCGAGAGGTTTAGCGACCGATGCGGCCTGTGGGCAATTGCGATCGAGCGTCATGGTAGAATAAACTTAATTTGTTCACTACTCCATCATCAGTTTCCTCTGTTATAATTGGAGTAACAGAGGAGTGTTGTCTGTGGGGTTTGTTAATAATTGTAAAATTTAATCAAGATCGGGGTGGTTATCGGGTAACACTTCAACAGTAGGGCAGATAACTGTTAAGTGTGCTTCTTTAACTAGCGGTTTTGGTTGTCCTGTTGCGGAATTTTGTCAGAGAAGTGAATTTTAGTACAGCAACTCGACTATTGGTAATTTCTTCGAGTTCAGGGGTAAGGATCATGAAAAGTAAAATATTAGCAATTGCAGCTTTAGGAACTTTAGCGGTTTTGAATTATTTTCCTGGCATAGCTTACAGTCAACCGCTACTCGTTAGCAAAGAATCAACCACACCCACCTTGATCATAATTGATGATGAGGAGATGGCACAACTTCCCATGCCTGTTCGTCAAGGATTGGAACTTTATCTAGCGGGCAATACTGGTGGTGCAGTTGATGTGTGGTTAGATAACGCAATTAAATTCGCCAAGGATCATGAGGATTTTTTTGAATCAGCTGAACAAGTTAGAAGTGAAGTACAAGGCTGGGAGGAATTCCGTTTGAAACTGAAAAAAATTCTCAAACAATACAATCAAGCTAGTGGACCTTGTAAACAATCTATTTTCCTGCAAGAACTTATCTATCCCCAGAATAAGTTTTTAAGACGTTTTTTCCTGAAACTTCAGCACGAACAAGATTCTTTGTTTGTAGAATTTGTCACCTTACAGACCCCTAAAGGAGTGTATATTACCCACATTCACTTTGATCCAGACCTGCGAGAAATCATCAAGGATGATAAGTAGTACGACATCAATCAACTACCCTAGATCAAGGTGGTGGCGTGGGGACTTATCAGCAGGCTTATCTTCAAACAATTAACAGCGATCACTTAATCCCATTCAAGAGGTGGATTATCAACGGCCTGATCAAAAGAGAACAGGGCTTTTAAAACTGTTTTAGAACGGGAAAAAGAGGTTTAGCGGCCGATGCGGCCTGTGGGCAATTGCGATCGAGCGTCATGGTAGAATAAACGGCTGTAAATCGGCCATTAGCTAGATTGCTAGTCTCCCTGCTAGGCTAAACTAGAGAACTATAACATCAATGTAGGAGCCATTTCGATGCAAAGTCTCTCTAGTGCCAAGGAAAACCGCCTTTTTGTCTATGAAGTCGTCGGTTTGAGTCAAAATGACAAGACTGATAACCTAGATTATTCTATCCGTAAGAGTGGCAGTGTCTTTTTAACCGTTCCCTATAGCCGCATGAATCAAGAAATGCGTCGGATTACCGGTTTAGGCGCTCGCATCGTCAGCATTAAACCCTTAAACGCTGCCGCGGCCGAGTAGTTGAAAAAATAATTATTGCTAATATCTGTCCCCCGCTCTTGTCCTCATCAGGCCAACCAGGGGGATTTTTAGCATAAATGGGAAAAAGTAGCATAAATCTTAATAAAAAGTAAAATGCTGCAAATGTAACAGATTTTAACCAGAGAGTTGAGCTATTTTCAAGGGAAGGATAAAAGCGATGTCTGTGGTTTTTTTAAGATAACTCTCAATTAGGCCTAGGAGTAGTGTACCGATGGTAGGCTAAACTATGGAACGATTATCGTGACTTGAGTTGGGAGTTATATTTAATGTATAGTCCGAGTACACTAGCGGGGAACCGTTTATTTGTTTACGAAGTGGCGGGTCTCAATCAAAACGACAATACTGACAGCTTGGATTATTCAATCCGTCAGAGTGGAAGCGTGTTTTTCACGGTTCCCTACAGTCGCATGAATCAAGAAATGCGTCGGATTACCCGTTTAGGTGGTCGTATTGTCAGCATCAAACCCTTCAATGGGATTGCCCCCGTAGCCACTGTTTCTAGTGCCTCCACACCACAGCCAATCGCTCAATCATCGCCCGTCCCCGAACAGACCGAGAAAAACGCCATGACTCAAGCGAAAGAAAAAACAGATATCCCCGTCAACATCTACCGTCCGAATCAACCCTTTATCGGCAAATGTATCGAGAATTATGCTCTCGTTGATGAGGGAGGTATCGGCATCGTACAACACGTCACCTTTGACCTTTCTGGGAGCGATTTACGCTATTTAGAAGGGCAAAGTATCGGTATTATCCCCCCGGGTACCGATGCTAATGGCAAACCTCATAAATTGAGACTCTATTCGATCGCCTCCACCCGTCATGGTGATAAATTAGACGATAAAACCGTATCCCTGTGCGTGCGTCAGTTGGAATACCAACACCCAGAAACCAAGGAAACCGTTTATGGAGTTTGTTCAACCCATCTTTGTCATGTAGAGGTGGGTGCTGATGTGGCCATTACCGGTCCCGTGGGTAAGGAAATGCTGCTACCAGATGATGAAGATGCCACCATCATTATGATGGCCACCGGGACGGGAATCGCTCCCTTCCGGGCTTTCCTCTGGCGGATGTTCAAGGAACAACACGAAGATTATAAATTCAAAGGTCTAGCTTGGTTGATTTTCGGAGTTCCCAAAACGGCCAATATTCTCTACCAAGAAGAATTAGAGAAAATAGCGGCGGAATTCCCCGATAACTTCCGTCTCACCTATGCCATCAGTCGGGAACAGCAAAATCCCCAGGGTGGCAGAATGTATATTCAACACCGGGTAGCCGAACACGCTGACGAAATCTGGAATCTACTCCAAAGTCCCAAAACCCACGCTTATATGTGCGGACTGAAAGGGATGGAAGATGGTATCGACGATGCTATCAGTGGTGCCGCCGCTAAAAATGGCACCGATTGGTCTGTCTATCAGAAACAACTGAAAAAAGAACATCGCTGGCACGTAGAAACCTACTAAACCAAAAAGGTTCTCTGAAAATTTTTGCGGGTGGGCATTGTCCACCCTTTTTGTCATGGCTTCGGTTAAGATCAGTTTTTTAAAAGGCTTTTAAAAAGATGAAATTCCCCCAACGCTTTTTTCCTGTTTTCCTTGCCCTCTGCCTACTGTTTATTTTGCTGCCCCGGGCCTGGAGTTTTACTAATAGCCAAAAACAAATTCTGGCAGATTTAAAAACAGCCGAGATTATTTATCTGGGAGAAAGACATGATAGTCAAGCCGACCATCAGGCCCAATTAGTTATTATCGAGTATTTACAGGCTAATAATCCCCAAATAGCGATCGGTTTTGAGATGTTTCAACGTCCTTACCAAATCTATTTGGATCAGTATTTAGCGGGCCAAATTAGCGAAAATGAGTTGAGAGAAAAAAGTGAATACGACCAACGTTGGGGATTTGATTGGGAATTTTACGCCCCGATCCTGCGCTTGGCCAAGGCGAAAAAACTACCAGTGATCGCCCTCAATACACCCACGGAAATCACTAGAAAAGTGGCACAGGAGGGCTTAGAAAGCCTCTCCACCTCAGAAATGACCTACATTCCCCCTAAAAGCGAAATAAACCAGGATAGCGAGGAATACCGTCAACAGATCTTAGCCGTTTATGAGCAACACACGGGGGGCAGCAGTCAGGGATTCAATCTCTTTTTTTTGGCACAGGTTCTCTGGGATGAAACCATGGCCGATGCGATCGCTAAATTCTGGCAAGCTCATCCCGACTATCAGATTATCGTCCTAGCAGGAAAAGGTCATATTGCCTACGGTTACGGTATTCCCAGTCGAGTCCAAAGAAGATTAGGCGATCGCGTTAGCCAGCGCTCGGTTTTTTTGGGAGACGCTCCTCAATCATCACCAGCAGAAACCAAAAAACCCGCCGATTATTTTTGGCAAGAGCAAAATTAAGCAAGTCGGAGGCTAGGAAGCAAGGGATGATAAGCTAAGATGCCAGTCTTTCAATTTAGTAGATAATAGGTCTGAAAAACTGAGGCTATTTTATGATTAATTTAACCTGTCAAGATACCGAAACGCTCGATCGCATTTTAGCTGTGACTCGTGCCGTCGGTTGGGGTGGTGCTAAGATCCTCCAATCCTACCACCGGGGTGAACAGGATTTAGCCGTCAACGAGGAAAAAAAAGGCGAACCGGTGACGGCGGCGGATTTAGCGGCAAATCACTATATTTTAGCGGAATTACAAACAAATTTCTCGGATATCGACTTTGGTTATCTGAGCGAGGAAACCCACCAGGGTAATGAAGCTATCCCGAAAGATTGGGTATGGATTATCGATCCTTTGGACGGAACCCGCGATTTTATCGACAAAACGGGAGAATATGCCCTACATATCGCCTTATGCTATCAAGGAAGACCGATCATCGCCGTGGTTGCCCTACCGGATCAAGAAAAACTCTATTTTGCCCAAAAAGGAAAAGGCACTTTTCTAGAAACTAGCGACGGCAATGTTACACCAGTAAAAGTTGCCAATAAAGATCAAATTACCGACCTCTATCTGGTGGTTAGTCGTACCCATCGCGACCAGCGTTTTGATAATTTATTAAGTCAAATACCCTTCTTAGGTAAAAATTATGTGGGTAGTGTGGGCTGTAAAATTGCCACGATCCTCGAACAAAAATCCGATGTTTATATCTCCCTATCGGGGAAATCGGCGGCTAAAGACTGGGATTTTGCGGCTCCAGAGTTGATTTTAACGGAAGCCGGCGGCAAATTCTCCTACTTTGACGGTCAACCGGTGCGCTATAATCGCGGCGATGTGCGGCAATGGGGGGGGATCATGGCCAGTAATGGTCCTTGTCATCAACAACTTTGTCAGTTGTCCACGGCAATCCTCGCCCAAATTGATGCCACTGTCTAATTTCTGCTCTCTTATTCTTTGTGTGATTAGTTTAACTTATATAGGAGCGATCAATCTTTGTGTCCTTTGCGTCTTTGTGGTTCGTTCTAGTCCTTCGCTGACGGTACTGTATCTTAAAAGACATTTTACCTACCAAACCCAAGAGAGCTTAATTTCTGCCCCCTAACCGAGAAGCGGAGATCGGTAGAATGGAAAAAAACCAGATCGAGCAATGTTACGGTTAAAAACTTGGCAAGGGTTGATTTTAGCAGTTCCGATCGCTGCCGTGGTCATCTTTGTGATCGTGGCCGCCAGTTTCCAGATCAATCAATGGGGTTTAAATTGGATTTGGGCAGTTTTTACCCTGATTTTTGTTGCTTGGCGCTTCCTGTTGGTCAAATGGACGCGCCAGGTGGTCAGGGAAATTGAAGCCACCATTGGGGAAATTAAGGCAGAATTAATCCCTCCCGACGGTGATTCTGGGGGCAATGTCGAGGAAATTATCGAGAGGATTATCGTCGAGGCCCGCAATGATCGCCCGGTTTGGGAAGATTGGGCGACTTTTTGGCAACGCTGTCAGGATTTGGTCAGTGCCATCGCTCAGATCTATTACCCCGATGTCAAGTACCCATTATTAAATATTTACATTCCCCAGGCCTACGGTTTAATTCGGGGAACCGTGGATGATAGCGATCGCTGGATGCAGAATCTTTCCCCGGCCTTGAATCAAATCACCATCGGCCAAGCCTATCAAGCCTACGAAGTTTATCAAAAATTGCAACCCTCGGCCCAAAAACTTTGGCAGGTCTGGAATTGGGCGCAATGGGTAATCAATCCCGCTGCGGCCGTGGCTAAAGTGGCCAGTCAAAAATACAGCGATCGAGCGGATCAGCAATTATTAGTCAATTTAGGGCAAGTTTTGCGGGAAAATGCCCTAAGAAATCTCTCTCGCCAAGCGGTGTTACTCTACAGTGGCAGTAATCTCGCCCCCACTCTCCCCACCAAGACCAAAATCGCCACTACTACTCTCAAGGAAATTCTCGCCCAAGCGGAACCGATCACGGAAATCGATCGCCAACCGGTTAATATTCTGCTGGTTGGACGCACTGGGGCCGGCAAAAGCAGTTTAATCAATACTCTCTTTCGGACCGATTTAGCCCAAGTGGATCTATTGCCCAGTACCGACGCGATCCAATCCTACCATTGGCAAACCCCAGAAGGAGACGAGTTAATCCTCTGGGATACCCCGGGCTACGAACAGGCTAATCGGGCTGATTATCGGCAAAAAGTTCTAAATTATGCCAAAAACGCCGATTTATTGATTCTTGTCACCCCCGCCCTCGATCCCGCCCTGGCCATGGATGAGGCTTTTCTTAAAGATTTGCAACAAACTATTGACAGTTTACCAGTTATAGTCTGTGTTTCTCAAGTTGATCGCCTGCGTCCGCTGCGAGAGTGGCAACCCCCCTATAATTGGCTGACAGGAGAAAGTCCCAAAGAAGTCAATATCCGCGATTGCTTGCAGTATCGGGCGGAATTATTCGAGGATCTCTGCGATCGCATTTTGCCGATGGTCAGTCAACAGCCAGATAGAGAAGCTTGGGGGGATGAGGAGTTATCAATCGCTTTGCTAGAGGCAATTGCGCCCGCAAAACAGTTGCGTTTAGCCCGTTTTTTAGCGGATTTAGAAACTCGAACTCTGGCAGCGGCTAAAATAATCGATCGCTATACTTTACAGATGGCCACGGGGCAAGGTTTAACGGCCCTATTAAAAAGTCCTATTCTCGGTTTTATCTCCACTTTAGCCACGGGAAGACCGACTTTAGCCTATCTTTTAGCTGAACAAATTCCTGTGGAACAATTACCAGTAGCGATCGGTAAATTACAGATGGCCTATGAGCTTTCTTCTCTCTTAAATACGGAGAATAAAAGTTTTGATTTATTGGCACTTTGGCCAATACTATTAGAAAATTCTAGCACTGCCGACAGGGAAGCTTGGGCCTGGGGTCATGCTCTGGTAGAATATTGGACAAAGGACTTATCGATCGAACAGTTCCGGTCAAGTTATCAGGGGTATTTAGAACAGAATTAACAACAAACTAGCTAGAGACGATAAAATAATCACCTCGTTATATAGCGTTTCCTGTTTACAAGAGGTACATTCTCACAGACGCAAGAAACGCTATAATCTTCATCAGGTAATCTCAATAATTTATCTCCAATTAAATCAGGTAAGTCTTGGGTATGAACGTCAAGATAAGATGAGCAAGAATATCGCTTTTTTGATCAATGCTAAGGTTGGTGAGTTTAAGTTGATTGAGTTGAGTAAGCATTAGTAATCTCTTACAGAACCAAAAACTCGTCAACGCTAATTTGGCATTGTTTAAGAATACTTTGTAGTGTTCCCTCCCTGATTTCTCGATGATGGGGAATGATCGTTTTTAATCGGGTTTGAGGATTAAACCAAACTTCATGATCACCTTTTCCTGTTCGATAAAATTCAAATCCCACTTTTCTCAGTTTGTGGGTGACTTCACGGTAGCTAAAGCCTGAAAGTCTGCCCATAATTACGATACCAGAAGGGGTATTTGGAAATGGTTAGCGGTGGTAAGGGTTACGGAGGAAGCTGGTTTATCATCGGTTTCTAATTCTAATAGGATAGGAATTAGGTCTTTAGCAATATCAATGACGTTATCTATCGTATCAGCCTCAGCAACAAGTCCTTGTATATCGGGACTGGTAGCGACATAGTAATCTTGTCCGTTTTCTTGAAAGCGTTCAATAGTGAGGTTAATTTGGTTTTGCATAGGGAATCAATAGGGTTTGTAGAATAAAGGTTTTTGATGGTTGAGTAAGAGGAGGTACTTTTTAAACCTTTAAGATCCTTAATAGATGTAGGAAGATAATTGGGTTTCATTCTTTTTCTAATTCAATCAAGGCTTCCTCAAGGCTTAAGGGAGTTTCATCTTCAACGTCTATCATAGCGCGATAGAGTCCTGTATCTTCATAGGTTTCTATCATTTGTTGATAATCTTCAAAGTTAATAATTACTTGCTGAATCTGGCCTTGAGCATCTATAATCAAGTCTTGAGCAAAGGGATAGTCTTCGACATTCATCATTAATTGTTCCTCATTAAACATAACTATTATACCATTTATAGCGATCGCCGTTCAATAATTTTTTGGGTTTCTATGTCGCTATAACAATGCTAGATATCATCTAAAAGATGGTTCAATTGTCCTCTCAACAAATCTAGGTTCTGATTAGCCTTTTCAAGTTGAAGACTCAGTTTTTTTATTTCCGACTCTTGAAGCCTTATCTTTTCAGAAAGATCGTCTATCTGTTGTTTGCAAGAGTCTAGATATCCACTTTTTATGATCTCAATAACATCAAAGTAAGAAATTTTTTGATCATTCATAAAGCAATATACTTGACATATTTGCTCTAAATTCGACAATAAAAAATCATTTTAAAATATATCTGAAAATGACATTATACTAGACACATCAAAACTTTTTTGTCTGAGGGAAAGGATAAGTTTTTCAATATTTTGGTGATTATTGGAAAAAGTGTCACTTGAAAATATTTCTATAAATCTACTGATTTCTATTTTCTTGCTTTCTAAGAACAATAACAATTTTAGAGCTAATTTTAGATTTTTTGTCTTTTGTGCCAAAACAAATTCAAATAGATCTTTAAATGTAACCATTTTTTCAGATACTTCATCTGGAATTTCTATGTCAAATTCCTCCTCTATTTGCATCAAGAAACTTTCAGCATCTCCAGCATCTCCACCATTTGATAATTCAGGAAAAGAATTATAAGCAGTTTTAAAGATGACAAAATCTAAAACTGGCTGAGGTATTTCAGAAATTTCAAACTCTTCTATTACAATATTATAAATTTTTGAACAAATATCTTCACAAATTTTATTGTTCATATCCATAATTATAACTATTTTGTTTGTGTTAAAGGTCATCCAATGACAGACTGTCTTGAGTGTAGCATTTTTTATTAAACTAATGCAAGCACAAGTAATACTCAATCCTGTTTAAAAAGTATAGAAAAGTAGGCAGGGTGGAACGGTAGGCGAGTGGACAGATTTGGTATAATGCTTCAGGAATTATTGAGATGTTAATTTATTGTAAGCGGAAATGAGCGCCGCATTTTCCCAATCATCATCAAAAGGGAGCGCATCGGGATCCGACAAAGCATTAGCCTCGATTTCTGCATCACTCATCGATTTAACTCGCTCCCAATCGGTTAAATTATTAATATCTGGGGGATTATTTTCTATATTTATCCTTCCTAAAGCTAGTCTTTCCATAAGCTGTGGCCCGTGTCGAACTACATTAATATACTAAGGATAACTTGATCAATACTTTCTAGGGAGATTTGGCTATCAATTCCCAGAAAGTATCCTGGTTTAGATTTTGCGTCCGAGAAAATTAATAATACGGGGATTAATTTCTTTTGACCAATGTTCTTGGGGATAGTGTTTTGCTTCCGCAAGGGAGATTAATTTCACCCCTGATTTAGTGGCTAATTTTCCCACAGTGACAGAAGATAACCAAGGATCGCCCATTCCCCAGATAAAAAGGATAGGTTTTTCCAAGTTCTCTAAACCTGTCTCAATTTCTACCATGGTTTTTGATAGGTTTAAATTGCGAATCGTGGCCACCAAAGCGCGACCTACTGCCGAAGTTTTTAGATAGGGTTGACGGAAAATAGCCAAATCTGCATCACTAATCACAAAACCGCTACCGGTTTCTAAAGTACGATCGACTAATAAGGGATCTTGAGTCGCCATATCTCCGAGGAAAGGTAGCCCCCATTGTTTCATTATCCAGGGTAATTTGACATCCCTGGAGAGGGGAGTATTTAAGACAATCAAGCGCTCAATTTTATCGGGATTTTCTAGGGCGTATTGTAGGCCGACGGAGGCTAAAAAACCTTGCACAATTAACGAGATTTTGGGCAATTGGAGAGCTTGAATAAAATCGGCCAAGGCTTGACAAAAAGCTCTAGGTGTGTAGGCGAATTCTCTGGCATTGGGTTTAGCGGATAAACCGGAACCGATCCAATCGGGGGCAATAGCATTAATGTTATATTCTTCTAAACTGGTCAATAATTTCCGCCAAATATAGCCATGGACGGGTAAACCATGGAGTAGGATCACGGGGGGTGTATCCGGTTGTTGAGCGGGGTTAACCTGTCGATAGAACCACTTGAGAGAGCCGACTTCGAGAAAATTTTCTAAAATAGCCATGGTTAACGGGAGATTAATAATCAATAGTTATAGAGAACTGGCGTCGAGACTTTGTGCTTCTGCTGGGGTTAAAGGCAAATGAAGACCGCATTCTTGTTTTAAACCCTTGAAACGGGTGTCTCGTTCGTTGCTATCATCGGCGGTTAAAGGACGACTGGAGTGCCAATCGCCGACGGAGACATAACCCAGATCAAAATAGGGATGGTAGGGAAGATCGTATTTAGTTAGATAGTCGTAGATGGTTTTGGCATTCCAGTCAAGTATCGGTAATATTTTGTAACGTTCGCCCTGTTGATTGACCCATTGGAGAGTTTTGCGGTGGTCGGTTTGGTCGCGACGCAAACCCGCTAACCAAGCGGTGGCCTTTAATTCCTTCAGGGCCCGTTGCATCGGCTCCACCTTGCGGATTTTGTCGTAGAGATTGAGGGAGTCGAGATCGTTATTTGACCACAGTTTACCGTGGATTGCTTCCATGCGGGCGGGACTGAGGGGAGATTGATAAACTTTCAGGTTTAAATGGAGGCGTTGGCTTAAGTCTTCGGCAAATTGATAGGTTTCTGGGGGAAGATAGCCGGTATCGATCCAAATGATGGGAATATCGGGGATAATTGCGGTGACGAGGTGCAACATTACCGCCGCTTGAATGCCGAAACTGGTACTCATCACCAAACCTTCCCCAAAGGTGGCCGCGGCCCAGGCGACGATTTCTGCTACGTTAGCGGAGTCAAAACGTTGATTAATTCTGGCCAGGTCGAGGGATAGAGGGGAGGAAAAAGACCGGTCGGCAGTGGGGATGAAGACGGTTTCTAGGGCCTGTGGATGAGAATTAAGCAAGTGTAAATCTGGCATTCTGGCTAAGATTTAAGGTGTAAAGTAGCGGCGGGTACTGATAGAGTCCAATCTATCCCTGTGATTGGATTATAGCATTGGGCTATCGGCCAGCTCTAGCTTTTCCTTTCCAGAGCCTGGTTATTCGATCGAGGATAATGGAACTATCAGGCCTCAATTGTATCTTAATGACTGATTTGAGGATAATTAGACCCTCAGCCCCGCTACTGCTAGAAAAGTTACTATTTAGTAATTTTTTACTTTAAGTTGAGAAACTTATCTAAGGCTAGAACCATATTTGGCGGCCAACGGCGCACGCTTTTTACCCAATCGAGGTCTTGATAACGGGTATCCATGCCGACGGCGGCCACCCAATTGCTTTCTGCTTCTCCCTGTTGTCCTTGGGTCCATAAAACGGCGCTTAAGGCGGCTCTGACATCGGGAAACATGGGGTATTTGCGGGCAATATTCCGCATTTTTTGGACTGCTTCGGGATATCTGCCCAATTCGTACAGGGCAAGCGCCAGATTAGCTTGCGCCCAGGCAAAATTCGGGGCTAGTTGAGTGGCTTGGCGATAGTCTTTGACGGCGGCTTCCCAATCCCCTAAACCGCCCTCAGCGTTGCCGCGATTATTATAGGCAAAGGCATCATTGGGATCTAGTTCTAAAACTTTATTATAATCGGCGATCGCTTCTTGATATTTGCCTTCTCCCTCTAAAGCGGTGCCGCGATTGAGGTAGGGATCGGGAGCATCGGGGGCAATGGCGATCGCTTGGTTAAAATCAGCGATCGCATCCTCTAATTTATTGAGACTGACTCTGGCATTGCCGCGATTACTCCAAACGGCGGGATTAGTGGGGAATTTGGCGACTAATTGGGTCCAATAGTTTTCGGCCTGGGCGTAATCCCCTTTTTCTGTGGCTTCTAGGGCTTTTTCGGCAATAACTTCCCCTTCTCTAATCTGTTCTTCGCTAATAGTCGGGCTATCGGCATAAGCGGCCATGGGTAGGGCAAAAAAGAGCAGAAGACTCAATACACAAGCGGTGATCCAACGCATAATTATTTCATAATTTGTTACTTAATCTTTTTTCAATCTACCCTACTTAGGTGAACTCTGCCCTAGATAGTCTTGATAGCCTAGTCGTTCGAGATTGCTTTGTTTTTCGAGGACGGAATCGTTGAGGGATTGACGATAGGCGATAACCTGCTCTAAAAGATCAGTATTACCGATGGCGAGAATTTGAACTGCTAAAAGTCCGGCATTTTTGGCATTACCGATCGCCACCGTGGCCACGGGAATGCCTGCGGGCATCTGTACAATTGAATAGAGAGAGTCTAACCCCTGTAAAGTGCGTGTGACTACGGGAACCCCAATCACGGGTAAGGGGGTTAAAGATGCTACCATCCCGGGTAAATGGGCAGCGCCGCCGGCTCCAGCGATAATCACTTTTATTCCCCTTAAATGAGCGTTTTTGCCGTATTCAAACATTGTTTCGGGGGTACGATGGGCCGAGACGATGGCGACTTCGTGGCTAATCTGAAAAACCTCTAAAACTGCGATCGCTTCTTTCATGGTGGGTAAGTCGGAATCACTGCCCATAATTACACCCACTAGGGGCGCTGCTGTCACCATAGTTACTAGAAAATAATTTTGCTTTTTAATCTTATAGCAGGGTTTGTTATTTTGTCTTCAAACCCTACTGATCAGATTTTCCCTAAATTGTATCGGGATCGATGCCTAATTCTCGCAATTTTTGGGCCAATTTTTCTTTAGCTTGTCGTTCCCTTTCTTTTTCTAAAATAGCCTGTTCTTTTTCTAAAATAGCCTGTTCTTTTGCCTGTCGTTGCTGTAATTCCGCTTCTTGAGGAGTGGGGACTAATTGACCATCGACGGTAAAATAACGCAGTTTCCGGTCAAATATCCCTAAATATAATCCTAACTGTTCACTCCACAGATAACCCCGGTCATTGGGAGAAATGGCTTGATATTGTCCCTCAATTAGTCTAAATCCTTCGAATTCTAAC
>VYMC01000094.1_pt1 | contig 23004 bp, 19 predicted proteins | sample 5115301 | NCBI WGS metagenome assembly VYMC01 (sample SAMN12291802, study PRJNA351875) | freshwater metagenome | isolation source: freshwater lake | place: USA: Michigan, Wintergreen Lake | collected 2013-08-08 | reverse complement strand
GGGTCTTCTAGATGCTGAAAATGTTTCAAGACACTGTTTCTTAAAACCTTTGCCTCTCGCTCTTGCTTGGGGTTTAAAACTAGGAGACCAAAACCGGATGCCATGCTCAACTGCTACACTATAGCGGTATGCAGTCGAATGAGGTATACTGCAACAAGCTATAAGTCAGTCTAGGCAAGACTTTGTCTGTATCTCACTCAAGCGAATACCGCTATAGCTTATCTTAAAATGTAGTGTGCGGCTTACCTGCCATCCTTATTTGACTGACGGCTAACTGCTATATTTTCTGATGATGACATAAATAGCGACAATTATAGGCGAATAGCTATGAGCTTTGGTGAAGAATTTCAATTACTGCTGCGAGCCCGTTATCCTCTCATCTATGTTACCACCTTAGAAGAAGAACGTCTCGAAAAAGCGATCGCCGATATTGCCAAACAGAGCAATAACCGTGCTGTCTATGTCTGGGATTTTGTGGATGGTTATCAAGATAATCCCAATAATGAGAACTTTGCTCGGCGTAATCCCCTGCAAGCTCTTGAATTCGTCGAAAAGCTGCCGACTAACATCGCCGCCATCATAATCTTACGCGATTTCCAGCGCTTTCTCGAAGATATTTCCATCGCCAGAAAATTGCGTAATCTTGCCCGTTCCCTGAAATCTCAGCCTAAAAACCTAATCATCGTCGCTCCCGAACTGTCTATCCCCTCGGATCTCACCGAAGTAATCACCGTCGTCGATTTTCCCCTCCCCAGTGGCGAAGAAATTAAACAGGAAATTCAGCGATTAATCGCTGCCACCGGACAACCCGTCAAAGAACCACTCCTGGATGAATTAGTGCTTTCTGCCCAAGGATTATCCCTAGAGAGAATTCGTCGGGTTTTAGCCAAATGTTTAGCCAGTCACGGCAAAATTGAGCCAGAGGACGTGGAGTTAATTTTGGCAGAAAAACGCCAATCGATTCGTCAAACCCAGATATTAGACTTTTATCCCGGCACAGAGCAGATTTCTGACATCGGCGGCCTAGATAATCTCAAAGACTGGCTGATTCGTCGCGGTGGTGCTTTTAGTGAACGCGCCCGCGCCTACGGTTTACCCAATCCCCGGGGCTTACTATTGGTGGGAATTCAGGGGACGGGTAAATCCCTGACAGCGAAAGCTATTTCCCATCATTGGCACTTGCCGCTACTACGTCTAGACGTGGGGCGTTTATTTGGCGGATTGGTGGGAGAATCGGAATCACGCACCCGTCAGATGATTAATCTCGCTGAAGCTTTAGCTCCCTGTGTGCTGTGGATAGACGAAATCGATAAAGCTTTCGCCGGAGTGGATGGGAAAGGCGACGGAGGAACCACTGGACGGGTTTTCGGGACTTTTATCACTTGGTTAGCGGAGAAACAATCGCCGGTTTTTGTCGTCGCTACGGCTAATAACATCCAATCTTTGCCCCCGGAAATGTTGCGAAAAGGACGCTTCGATGAGATATTTTTTGTCGGACTACCTAGCCAAAAGTCCCGCGAGGAGATTTTTAGCGTTCATCTGGGGAAAGTCCGGCCCCATAATCTAAAAAGTTATGATATAAAGCGACTAGCCTACGAAACTCCTGATTTTTCGGGGGCAGAAATCGAACAAACCATCGTGGAAGCGATGCACATCGGGTTTAGTCAAAATCGCGACTTTAGCACCGATGATGTGCTTGAGGCCGCTAGTCAGATTATACCCCTGGCCCGCACTGCCCAAGAACAGATCCAGTTTCTACAGGATTGGGCCAAGTCTGGTAAAGCTCGTTTAGCCTCTCGCGATGATCGTTTTAATGTTAATCCTAACAGTTAATTTAGCACCAATATGAAGCGTTTATCTGGTTTATTACAATTTATGGTCGGTTTTGTCCTGGGAGTGGCAATTTTAGTCGGTGGGGCCACTGCTGTCGCCTATATGCTTCTCTCCGGTATGAATTCTAATCCTCCTAAACCCGTCTTTACCGAGGAGAAAAAAGAGGAAACTAAGGAGGAAAAAGCTGCTAAACCCATCCCCACTACTCCTGTCCAAGAACAACCCCAAGCTGAGGTGAAAGAGTCTCCTACAGCTGCACCAGCGCCAAAAGCTGCCCCGAAACCCAGTCCCGAAGAAACAAAAAAAGAAACCACATCGTCCGGTTATCAAGCGCGGGTGACATGGCAAAGCGGTTTAAGTCTGCGCTCGGAACCTACCAGTGAATCTACTCGTCTCGGCGGTCTGGATTATAATACTAAAGTCAGTGTGGTGGGAACCAGCAGCGATGGCCAATGGCATCGCGTGCGTCTGTCCGATGGTCGCGAAGGTTGGATTAAAGCGGGTAATATTTCCAGAGTTCAATAAGGTGTAGGGTTTTACTCATTTTTAGGGGGTCAATTACCTAATTGTCAAGGTCTAAAAGTATTATCAAACAATGTTTTTAGATTTATTCGGCAAACCCTAAATATTTAGAAGGGATAGATTTTTTTAATCTATCCCTTTCCCTTAATTCAAGAACGATTGTCGCGATTAACTTTTCTGATTAACCAATAACTTGCCGCTAAAGCTAAGGTTCCGACGGTGAGGGCAATTAAATCATCTTTACTGTATTTCTTGGGATCAAAAATAATAATTTTTCGAGAGATGGCAATTAAAGCCGTAACTACGACTAATTCAACCTGTACAATGTGTTTTCTTAGGTAAGCAGTGATGTTTTCTAATAACTCTAAGGCAATTAAAATATTGAGAAATAAACCGAAAATTTCAATTAAAGTTTTGCCGAAAAAACCGATGGGTTCTGTAGTAAATAAATCTCTGATTAGAATAACTACTAGATCATAAAGAGAAACAATAATAACAACAATTAAGGCTACGGATAAAACCTTAGAAACTAAGTTTTCAACGACATGAATCGACCTCATGAAATTTTCATCGCGCCATTGTTGACCAAAATTGATAAGTAGTTTCCGTATCTGTTTGAGCATGATCAATTAAGTAAAAAGTAAAAATTATTATTGTATTTGACTGCTAATTGTTCTATTTAGTTAACAAGTAAGCTGATCCCCCCTTGATCCCCCCTTGATAAGGGGGATGTCTGACAATTTTTAACATCTAAGTAGGGAGGCACAATTATTTGTAGGATAGGTTAGCGGTAGCGTAAACCATGCGGTCGTTGGGTTTCATGCTTCAACCCAACCTACGTTCATCTTATATTTCATTCCACCCACCCACTTACCTACTTAGGAATGATTTTACTTGAAAAAGGCTTCCCTAGAAAAAAAATCTAGGTGCGATCGCTATTAAGTCAACCGCACCAAAAACTAATACAAATGCTCGCATCTAGCTGACATCATCGTGAGCGAAACGATTATAGAGGAAGTCGAGGGCATAGTTACGCAGACGATAATATTCCGGATCCTCCATAATTCTCTCCCGATCGCGGGGACGGGGGAAATGAATATTCATCACTTCGCCGATTTTCGCTTCTGGTCCATTGGTCATCATCACCAGCTTATCAGCGAGGAAAAGAGCCTCATCGATATCATGGGTAATCATCAACACCGTACAGCGTTTATCTTGCCAGATTTTCAGTAATTCTTCCTGTAATTCCTCTTTAGTAATCGCGTCCAAGGCACCGAAAGGTTCATCGAGAATCAACACTTCCGGACGGATAGAAAGAGCGCGAGCGATCGAAACCCGTTGTTTCATCCCCCCGGAGATTTGGGGAGGGGTTTTATCCATAGCTTCGGTTAAACCCACCATAGCTAAATGTTCCCGCACGATCGAGCGTTTTTGTGCCTCGGTCGCATTGGGAGACACCGCATCTACCGCAAGATAGACATTTTCAAAAACGCTTAACCAAGGCAACAAAGCATAGTTTTGAAACACTACCATGCGATCGGGCCCGGGTTTAGTAATTTTCTTACCGTTAACTTTAACGATGCCATCGGTGGGAGAAGAAAAACCCGACACCATATTTAATAGGGTCGATTTACCGCAACCGGAGTGACCGATCACACAGATAAATTCACCTTCATTGATCCTGAGATTAACATCCTTAAGGACAGTGTAGGGGCCTCTAGCCGTGGGATAAACCTTAGAAACTCCTTCAATGGTGACAAAAGCTTCTTTACTGGGGGCCTGGGTTGCTCGGTTAACTGTGTCGGTGGTGGTGTACATGATTAGTCTTTGGGGGAAATTAGTTAATAGGGGCAATGACCGGAGATAATTGGCTAATAATTATCCCCTTGGTCGATTTTTAGGCAATTTTGCGAGATTCGCTGGCACTAGGACGAGCATCAATAGCTACTTCGGCCATGGTGACGTTTTGTTTGATCTCTAAACTATTGAGATAACCGATCGGATCTTCGGCATCAAACTCGATACCATCGAATAAAAGGATCGGTGTGCGACGATATTTAATATCCCCTAGACCCAATTCCCGGGCCGCGGTACTAAAGACACCCACCCGACAGACGCGTTCGAGAATTTCTACCCAGTTACGGGGGAAAGGAATGTGGCCCCAGCGTGCCATTTGGGTCATCATCCAGAGGTGTTCGGTGCGACTGGGACGATTTACACCATCTCCATAGAACAGATGGTGTGCATATTCTTTCATCGGTCGATCGAGACTGCACGCGTAGGAGTTGGGATCACCCAGTTGGATATAATCAATATTGGTACTAAGATACTGACGACTGGCGAGGATTCGACGAATTTCTTCCTGATTCCCTTCCCCGGCACAGTAGCGACAACCTTCCAGCAGTGCTTTAACTAAAGCGACGTGGGTATTAGGGTATTTATTGGCCCAATCTTCCCGGACTCCCAGGGCCTTACCTGGGTGGCCCTGCCAAATTTCTAAGTCGGTAGCAACGGTGTAACCGATACCCTCCATGGCAGCCCTGAGATTCCAGGGTTCACCGACACAGTAACCGTCAATACTACCGGTTTTCAGGTCGGCTACCATTTGGGCTGGGGGAATAGTTTCGAGGTGAACGTCTTGATCCGGGTCAATTCCCGCTGCTGCTAACCAGTAACGCAGGAGCAAATTGTGCATGGAGGAAGGGTGAACAATGCCGAAAATATGTCGCTGCTCCTTCGATTCCAATAGCATCTGTTTTAAAGCGTTACCGTCAATCACTCCCTCTTCATAGAAGCGTTTAGCGAGGGTGACACCGTTACCGTTACGAGTCATAGTCAGGGCGCTGACAATCGGCAAAGGTTGCTCCTGATAACCACCGACGGTTAACCAGGTGGCCATTCCTGAGGGCATTTGCGCCCCATCGAGGAATCCCCCCGCGATCCCGTCCACAATGCCTCGCCAACTGGTTTCCCGGACTAAATTCACCTCATCTAGACCATGTTTAGTGAAGAATCCCTTTTCTTTGGCCACCGCAAGGGGAGCGCAAGCGGTGAGGGGAACAAAACCGATTTCTAGATTGACTTTTTCTAAACCGTGACGGGCAATAACTTCGACCTTGCGAGCGCGTAGTTTTTTGATCCGTTTTTGTTGGTTGAGGAAATAGATAATTTCACTCCGGAGACTGTAGTAACTGGGGTGTTCTACCACTTCCATGCGTTTGCGAGGACGGGGGATATCTACTTCCAAAATACCGCCAATTTTTGAGCCAGGACCGTTGGTGAGCATGACGATGCGATCGGATAATAACACCGCTTCATCCACATCGTGCGTCACCATTACCGAGGTCATTTCGTATTCTTCGCACAGCTGCATTAACTGTTCCTGTAGATTACCTCTAGTCAGGGCATCTAACGCCCCAAAGGGTTCGTCTAAAAGCAGGACTTTCGGACGGATAGCCAAGGCGCGAGCGATCGCTACCCGTTGTTTCATCCCCCCCGATAATTCGTTGGGACGTTTATCCACTGCATGACGAAGATTGACCAGATCGATATATTTTTCGACTTCGGCTTTTCTTTCATCTTCTGATAGTTGGGCGAGAACTTGATCGACGGCCAGAGTGATATTTTCTTTGACGGTTAACCAGGGCAAAAGGGAATAGTTTTGGAAGACTACCATGCGATCGGGTCCCGGTTTTTTAATGCTTTGACCTTGCAAAGTCACCACTCCTTCCGTGGGCAAGTCTAAACCGGCGATCATGTTTAAGAGGGTGGATTTTCCGCAACCGGAGTGACCGATGAGGGAGATAAATTCCCCTTTTTCGATCTGTAAATCAATCCCTTTTAAGGCCACATATTCACCGCCACCACTGAGGGGGAAGACCTTATCAATTTTATCGACAGCGACAAACAAACTCATAGTTTTTTCTCCTTAAATTGGTTCAAGTTTCAGTTATTTGAAAATGGGGAAAATTTCCCCATCGATCCCCTATTGACGAACGATTTGATTTTGTAACCAAGCCATAAAGCGATCGAGTAATAAACCCACCCCACCGATATAAAATAGCGCGAGAATAATATCGCTGATGTAGTTATTTTGGTAGGCATCCCAGATAAAGAAACCGATACCGACGATACCAGACATAACAATTTCAGCAGCAATAATCGCTAACCAAGCTAAACCGATCGCAATTCTCAAACCGGTGAAGATGTAGGGAAGTGCCGAGGGAATTAATATCTTGAAGAAGAATTTTTGGTTAGACAATTGCAACACTTGTTTAACGTTGATATAGTCTTGGGGAATTTGTTGAACACCGACGGTGGTATTAATCAAAATTGGCCAAACTGCGGTGATAAAAATAACGAATAAGGCAGCGGGTTGGTTTTGTTGTAAAGCGGCCAAAGATAGGGGAACCCAAGCGAGAGGCGGAACTGTGCGGAGGAATTGGAAAAGGGGATCGAGTGCCTTATTTAAGAAAGGATTTAAACCGACCATAATCCCCACGCCAATACCCACCACTGCGGCAAAAGAATAACCGATTAATACCCGTTTTAGACTTTCGAGAGTTTGCCAGAATAGTCCCTTATCAATACCTCCACGGTCAAAGAAAGGATACATTAAATAGGTGCGGGTACGCTCATTAGTAATAATGTCCGATGGCGGCGGTAATTTAATCAATCCCACCATAGACATTAACTGCCATAAAATCAGGAAAAATAAAATACCCACAATCGGAGGAAGGATATCCCCAGAATGCTTTTTCCAGAATTTACTAAAATTGAAACCACCGTTACTTTTTCTGCTGACGCTAGTTGCCATTTTGCCGTTTTCCTTTGTTGAAGATAAAGTTACTTGATTGGGAAGAGAAGAAAACATTTTTGGGATTGATAGACTAGATATTTTATGCAACCAGCCTATCGGGAAAAACTCGCTATTTTTTAATCGCCAAACTATCGAGATAAGCTTGGGGATTAGCGGGGTCAAAAGTTTTGCCATCAAAGAATTTTTCGACACCGCGGGAGGTACTGGTGGGAATATCGGCCGCGGGAACTCCTAATTCTGTGGCTGCCGCTTTCCAAAGATCCTCGCGGTTAACTTTGTCGATTAATGTTGAGGCAGTGGTTAAAGTTTCTTTCGGCAAGAAACCCCAACGAACACTTTCGGTTAAAAACCAGAGATCATGACTCTTATAGGGATAGGAAACGCTACCGGCGGGATCTTTCCAGTAGAAAACCCCTTTATTTTTGTCGGTGATTTCCGGTTTACCGTCACCCATTTTCTGCATTCCTTTGAGGGGACCGGCGATAATTTCTTCTTTGAGGTTGAAATAAGCCGGTTTAGCGAGAATTGCTGCCGCTTCTGCCCGATTTGCCTCTTGATCGAGCCATTGCTGCGCTTCCATAACTCCTTTTAATAGTGCCTTAGTAGCTTTCGGGTTTTTATCCACCCAATCGGCGCGGATAGCGAGGTATTCTTCTGGGTGATAGGGCCAGATTTCTGCGGTTAAAGCTGACATAAAACCGATCTGATCAGCCACAATTCGCGCCGGCCAAGGATCGCCGGTACTAAACGCATCCATAGTTCCCGTTTTCATGTTGGCCACGGTTTGGGCTGCGGGTACGGCAATTAGGTTAACATCCGTATCGGGGTTAATACCACCAGCGGCTAACCAGTAACGAATCCAGAAGTCTTGATTAGCTTTCGGGAAAGTATAGGCAGCTTTGAAGGGAGTTCCCGTCGTTTTCATGCCAAGGATGTAATCTTTGGCGGGTTTCAGGTCTAAACCGATATTTTTACCCTCGTGTTTACCTGCGATCGCAATTCCGTTACCCTGGGTGTTTAACTGCGCTAACACATACATGGGGACTTTAACGTTATTTTTGGTGATTAGTCCCTCGGAAATTAGGTAAGGCATGGGCATTTGCCACTGTCCCCCGTCAATTCCGCCCGCATCTGCCCCAATTTCGACGTTATCCCTAGCAGCGCCCCAGTTAGCTTGTTTGGAGACCTCCACATCCGGCATCCCGTGTTTAGCGAAAAAGCCTTTTTCCTTGGCAATAATTAAAGGTGCGGCCTCAACAATAGGAATATAACCTAATTTAATTTTGGTGGTTTCAGGAGCCTCTCCGGGGGCCACCGCAACGGGAGAAGCAACCGGGGAAGCGGGCGCGGTGGTGCTGGTTCCACCCGTACTGTCGGGGGGATTACCCAGACAACCTTTCAGGACAACAGCCCCTGCTGCTGAAACTGCCGCCGTGGTTAAAAATTTCCGTCTCGAAAAATTTGACATAGAATCTCCTACCTGCTTGCTAAAGCAAATATGTGTGCTGAATTATGGGTAAAGGAATCCCTCGCTAAACTTTCCTTTTAGCCTGTGCTATAGAAATTTAGCTATGGAATATTGAATCTCGATTGAACTTACTAAATAAGTCTAGCGGAATTTGGAAAAAATAATTAATCTGAGCGAGAATTTTATGTACAAAAATTTAATTCGATTGATAAGGATTAATTAAGACCATTGATATATCTAGCTTCTAGCCACTTAAGCCTGTCTGTGGACTTGCCGAAAAAGGCTGAGTGGGGGCGCCGGAGATAGGAGAAACAATAAAATGGGCTAAGGGTGAGTTTTAGGAATGCGGATCCTTCCGGCTTGGTAGAATGGATAATATGCTTTCACCCCAAAGTAATGACCAGATCTAAAAAGCCGAAATCACCGAACTCCTCTGATTCGCCTACCTCTCCTTCCTTGGCGCTGTCTTCCCTACATTTTCGTCTGCAAGCTTTAGAGGAGGAGCATCAGTGGCTTCTCAAGCAGATTGGCAGAAAACGCAACGAACTGAAGAAATTCCTCGACCAGATGCGTTCCTTGGCGACGGAGATTTTCCAGAGAGGGCAACCTCTCTATGAAAAACTTACCGACCTCGACAGCGAAATACACGCCCTTTTTGACGAAATCCTCACTGCTAGAAAATTGGGGCAGCAGACAAAAAAAAGCATTCTCGGAATTTACGAGACACTTCAGTTAACGGGGGTGATTAGCCCGAAATTTGACGATGGAGATGAAGAACTAGACGAACTTTTCGGAGACGAAGAACCAGAAGGAGCATCAGAGCAATCCGCGCAGGATTTCTTCTCTGGGGGAGACTCCTATAACCGTCACGATGATGGAACAGAGCTATCATCTGAAAGCTCGCCTAAATCTCCTGAATCTAGACAAATACGCCGCACTTTCCTGAGAATGGCCGAGATTTTTCACCCCGATAAGGTTACGGATCCCGAAACTCGGATGCGTCACAACGAGATTATGAAGGAAGTCAACCGCGCCTATAAAGAGGGAGATATTGCCAAACTGCTCGAAATCGAACGACAGTATCAAATGGGGGACACTTTCGAGGTTGAAGGCTCATCGGAAAGCGACCTCCAACGACAGTGCGAGAAGGTTGAAACCAATAACGAACTACTCAAAAAGCAATACGAGAACCTAAAAAGAGAACTGCGCTCGGTGCGAAATACCCCGGAAGGCGAGATGGTGAGGGCTAGTCGTGCTTGTGAGAAGGATGGCATCGACCCGATTGAGCAAATGCTAGAGGAGATGAAATTACAAGTTCAATCCACCGAAAAAATCTATAATTTTGTCCTGGACTTCCGCGATAAAAAGATAACGGTTAAACAATTCCTGCGCGGACCGGCCAGGAATATGGGCAGCAGCCCGGAAGAGATGGAAGACATTCTTGATCAACTTCTGGAGCAACTTCGCAGAATCAGCCATTGAAGAGAGAAAGCCAATATTTAGGGTATGCGGCAAAAAGTTTTTCCTGGGGGCTGAGTAACGCACAGAAAACGGGTTTCTCGGAGAAACCCGTTTTCTACTCATGCAAACGACAAAAGGGGGAATAAATAATCAGTTTTTAATAACCATATTTAGTATTATAGCGGTATGCAGTCGAATGAGGTATACTGCAACAAGCTATAAGTCAGTCTAGGCAAGACTTTGTCTGTATCTCACTCAAGCGAATACCGCTATAGTTAATTGTCCAACCGTCTTTTTTAATGGCATTTCCCACAAGATTATGGTAGTAATCCGCCGGCTGCCATGGCTACAGTTCCCCCCTAAATGCCTTTTGTAAAAGGGAATTAAAGAGATTGTCTTGCTGATGCAGAAAGTTATTCATCTTCATTAAATTATTTTGAATAAATATATCTAATCTTGCGAAACCTTTTTGAAGCTCAATAGGGGGAAGTATAATTAATAATTCCTTGAGCTTACTGGAATTAACACCAGGTTGAGCTGAACCACTGGAATTTTGTTGGATTTGCTTCCAATAGAACTCAGTTTTAAAAAAATATGCTAAATATTCAGGACTTATCAAGCTAGATGGTCTGACTCTTATTAAATATGATGCAAATAAAGTATTTTCAGGGCAGTGACGAATTAAAAAACTCTTACCTGTTGTTGCTCCAGTTCTAGCAAAAACGATATCACCAGAAACTATAGAATATTTTTGTATATCTTTTTTATCACCTGAGCAGAACGGTACACTTTCCCAATTAATTTCACCATTTTGAATATCAGTAATTCTAAGCATTTTAGTGGCAGTAGGTACAAAATCCGCAGACGCAGTAATTCCATAGCTAATACTTTCTGATACTTTTTCTAACTTTACAATCTCCCACCCTTTCGGATTAGTAACAGGATCACCGAACATCTCTAGGAAAGTTGATCGCAATAACTCCTTAGTCAAACGAATTGCCTCTTTGCGCTTGCGTCGCACCCCATCCGCTTTATCTAAAATTGCCGCAATTCTTCGCTGTTCTTCGAGGGGTGGGAGAGCAATAGGAATATTATTAGCCGCAGTCTTAGTTAGCTTCCCTCGTGTACTTCCAGTAATAAACGGGGTAACGTCATATCTTTCTAAATGACGGCAGATGTATCTAATATCGACATCTTTTTTGGGTCGCAAAACATGAGCGTGATTGTTAACCCAACATTTTCCCTCCACTTGATAAGCAATAGTCTTATCAGCATCCCCAAAATGCCCTCCGTCTTCCGCTAAAAGTACAAGAGGCTCATCAAAGATATAATCGGCCACGGAGTCCTGCTGACCATTAGCTCCATAATATGGATATGGTCCAGGCACTCGATCTTTTTGAGTAATTGGTTTTCTCTTACTATCGAGGAAATCAACGACTTCTGACAAAGGGCGGTGAGGCCACTTCTTTGTGATTTCTGATGGATAGATCATGATCATCCCAACATCTCCTTTAACGCGTGTAAAACCTGATCAATCTTATTTTAAAACATAAATCAAATATCCTTTCGGTTGACTAAAACGGTGGGTTACGACGGATTGTTAGATTGACTTTAACGCCTAGATTGTTGCCGTCTAACCCACCCTACTATGAACTCTTCTCCCCCCTTTTTAAGGGGGGTTGGGGGGGATCGAACCTAAAATCTATTTTTAATTTAATTATAACCAGCTACTTAGGGTCGCAGATACTAGAAAAAAATCAAGCCACTACAGTGGCACCCTTGAGATAATCTTCTAGTTGGCGATCATTATCGTGACTGAGATTGCCTAGAGGTAAAGTTTCGACGCTAAAAGCTCTCACCTCGCTAACTTCTAATGTATCTTTGATCTGAAAATTCCCTGCGGCCGTCACTTCAATTAACACTGAAATGGAGTGAATACGCGGATCACGTTCAAAAGAGGAATAAACCCCGACTAAACGCCCTAAACTGACTAAATTTAATCCCGTTTCCTCTTTTAATTCCCTTTGAGCAGTATTAAAAATATCTTCCCCCCAATCGATCATTCCCCCCGGTAGGGCCCATTTGCCGGTGTCCCTGCGTCGGATTAAAACAATTGTACCATCAGCAAGCAACGGAATTATTGTCACCCCAGTTACAGGATGACGAAAGATAATTCCCATCACACTTTTAATAAAATACCAAACACGATCCATAGGAATTAGGAGATAGGGAGATGGGGGGATAGGGAGATAGGGAAATTTTAACTAATACCCCAAAACCCAAAACCCATAACCCATAACAATATCAATCATGATCGAGAATGGCTTTAGCTTGAATTAAAGCCGATCGCACTTGTTCAAAACCTGTGCCACCATAGCTATTACGGGCCGCCACCACCTGACGAGGAGCGATCGCGTCGTAGATATCGGCCTCAAAAGCTGGATGTAATTCTTGCCATTCCGTCAGGGTTAAATCTTTTAATAACTTACCCGCTGCCAAACTGCTTTTAACGACTTTCCCGACTAAATTATAAGCTTCTCGAAAGGGAATCCCCTTACTGGCTAAATAATCCGCCACATCCGTCGCATTAGAAAAATCTTCCGCCACCGCGTTAGCTAATCGGTCGGTTTTAAATTGAATGCCGGTGACTAAAAGTACCGTCATCGCTTGTAAACAAATCCGCACGGTTTTAACGCCATCAAATAACGCCTCCTTGTCCTCCTGCAAGTCTTTATTATAGGCTAGGGGTAAACCCTTCATTAAGGTCAATAACGCTTGTAAATGCCCAAAAACCCGCCCTGTTTTGCCGCGCACCAATTCGGGAACATCAGGATTTTTTTTCTGGGGCATAATGCTGGATCCCGTGGCACAACTATCGGTGAGAGTGATAAAACTAAATTCTTGGGAAGACCAGAGAATCATTTCTTCGCTCAAACGGCTCAGGTGTACCATAATCAGACTAGCGGCCGTCATGAATTCAATGGCAAAATCTCGATCGCTAACTCCATCGAGGCTATTGTTGTACACCTGCTCAAAATCGAGTAAATTGGCACTGTAATGACGATCAATCGGAAAAGTCGTCCCCGCTAAAGCGCCACATCCCAGGGGCGAAATATTAGTCCTGGCGCGAATTTGCCCTAATCTTTGGTGATCCCGTTCGGCCATTTGAAAATAAGCGAGAAGATGATGGGCTAAACTAATCGGTTGAGCGCGCTGTAGGTGGGTATAACCGGGGATCAGGGTTTCCAGATGGTGTTCAGCGTGATTGACTAAAGCTTGCTGAAAATTGCGAATTTCTTGCCGAATATCATCGATTTGTTGTCTAAGATACAGACGTATATCCGTTCCTACCTGATCATTCCGCGAACGGGCCGTGTGCAGTTTTTTGCCCACATCTCCCACAATCTCAGTTAAACGACGTTCTACGGCAAAATGCACGTCCTCTTGATCGATACTAGGGTTAAAGTTGCCGGTGCGGTATTCTTGACGAATTTGTTCCAATCCAGAGACGAGACTATCAGCTTCTTCGTGGCTGATAATACCCGTATAGGCGAGCATTTTAGCGTGAGCGATCGATCCGGTGAGATCATACTCGATTAATTCGATATCAAAGCCAATACTGGCGTTAAATTCTACGATCGTAGGATGGAGACTACCTTCAAAGCGATCGCTCCAAGTTTTCTTTGCTGTCACTGTTTTTGTTAGATGATTGTGGTTGACAATCTCCACCCTAAAAGTGCGGAGATTCTTGATCTGAATCCTGCCTCTACTAGCAAGGCTAATTTTGGTCTTACAGTTCCATGTCTAGTCCGACTACACTTATAATAAGGCAAGCACTCTTAAAGACTACTCCCCAAGCATAAATTTCTGTCTGTCCCACTGTTAGAAATTTTGAGATCACGGAGTAGGACGTTTAACCTGTTTCCTCGCGTTCTCACGGTCAGCAACCTACAAACACCCGTAACACAAAGTAGTCCTAAAAGGACGGGGTTTTAACCCAAATTTTCGATAAGAATAGCAAGAATTGCTCACTCTGGCTGAAGGCTGATAGGCGAAAAGCTAATAAGAAGTAAAACCTCGAAACATATAACCGACAATCAAACCGATTAATAAAGCCCATGCTTGCCCAGTTTTGACGAAATTTGCGAAGGCTTTCTGGACATTGCCGATGATATCCACGTCTTGCTCGGAAATAGTCATCAAGACATTGGCAAGAGGCGAAAAATCGATCGAGACAGATAGATGATGGAATATGTCGATCACGATGGCATTCCTCAAAAACGAAAATCTACAGAACAAGTTAACATGAAAACGACTAAATCAAAACCACCTTTGTCTCCCCAGGGGTGAGTTGGAGGGGAGGTCACTTTTAAGATGATTGAGATTGCTGGTAATAGAATAATAGTAAATTGCCTGCTTTTGCTAAATCTTGCCCAAAGGCGATAATTCCTTCTTGATGACCACTCGTCACTAAAATTTGTTGCTCCTCTAGACGATCTTCTTGACATAAACGGATAATTTCTGGGGTTCCATAGGCGATATTTTCTTGAGTGGTCGGCACTTGATACATCAAATTTTGCCACAGGGGGCGATGGTGAATATGAATCACCCCATTAATCTGGGGATTCGCTTCATAAATCGCTGCGTGGGTGAAAGTTTCTGAAGAGGCAGCGATTGTTCCCCGACAAGTGACCAGATTTTCTTGCCAATCGTAGTCTATAAGGGTGGTGTAATGGGATTCATCTAATACTGGTATTCCTCCGGTGTTAGTGCCAGAAATAATAATTTCCTTGTCTATTTTTCCTCGTTGACTCACATTCCCAAAACCGATTCCATTATCGTATTGACCGATTAATCCCAGTCGATAGAGGCGATTGCACCAATAATTTAATTCCGCAATCTCTGAGCTTGCTAAGGGACGGTCAGAAATCCAAGTACAATTATATTTAACGTAACGTTCATCAATCATAGATTTTTCTGAAAATATTCAGGATAATTTTGACAAACTTTCTGTACAAATTCTTGGAGATGATAGGAAATATTAGAGATGTAATTATCTTTAATTACTTGAGAAAATAGGGGTAAAACTTCCGTATCTAAGGCGGGGTTAAATAACTCGATCGGTAGGATTAAATCGGAACATTCCCGCACATCAATGTCCTCAAAATTATCGGCTACAATTAACCAAAGAGGTCGCACCCAAAGAGCCGAACGACTTTCGATCACCTGAATTACTTCTCCGTATAAAGTTCGATTTTTGCAGAATAAACTAACAATTTGATGGGGAGTGAATGTGTTCATAGACAATTCTAGTTTTCCTCGATCAGCTAAGACGCATTTTAATCGCTTATTCTTAGATTAGCCGAATCTTCCCCCAATCTCTTTACTCTTGCCAGAGCCAACAGTAAAGAGTATCTCATCCCCACAAGCAATTTAAATGCGCGGGCAGCTTATCTTTCACTGATCACTGAAAAAAGCTTGCCACTTGCCGATCCTTTGCCAGATCGGGAAAAAACTCCGTTAGAATACGGAAAGCCGTTTACAAAACGATACAAAATCATGACCGTTGCTTACCCTCGTAAATTCAAGAAGACGATGAGCGCTCGCGACATCATGAAGCGTGTCATTAGCGATCGCGAAATTCATCTTGTCACCCTCAACCGTTACCGCTACAACGAACAACGTAGCTGTAAAGACCTGACCGAACTGATCGAAACCTTAGACGGACAACCCAAAGAACTGATACAGGAGCTTTCCCACCACGTCGCCGATGAGGCGCGCCATGCCTACTGGTTGACCGATTTATTAATCGAATTGGGGGCCGATGTGGGGAAACCACCGGGGTTGTCCTATATCGATGAATTTGAACGTCTTCTTGATCAAGATCAATTCCAAGGCGAAGAAAAAAGAGAAGATGGACTGATTGCGGCCCTGGCGGCAATTAACGTCACGGAAAAACGGGGATGCGAATACTTTGCTGCCCATATTTATGCCCTCAAAGCAGGGGAACAAACCCCGGAAAATCTGAAAATTCAGGAAACGATCGCCAAAATCTTTCCCGAAGAAGCGGGTCATGTGCGTTGGGGTAATCGTTGGTTAGCCAAAATTGCCCAAAAAAGCCCCGAACATCGGCAAAAAGTCGAAAAAGCCAGGGCCAAATACTCAGCGATCGAACAGGCCGCCTATGAATCGGGTATGGATATCACCCTGGGGGCAGAATTACGCCGCGTCGGTCATTTAATGGAAATCGCCGCCACTATGCCGCTCTGGGAACGTCCTCAATATCTGATGGAACATTTACCCCAATCCCTTCTCGACCCGAAATTGCAATTATTCCGGGTAGAAGTGGCTCAAAAAGCCTGGAATCGTGATCCACAAATGTTTATGGAAAGCTTTTTACCGATGTTTTTTAATGCGGACGGCAATATCGGCAAAAAAGAGAAAGTCAACTAATTTAACCTTGATTTTCGGGGGCAATCATTCAGCGATCGCTAAATAAATGTTCAGCGAGGATCGAGAAAATCAGCTATTGTTTTAAATAGGGGTGAGTTCTCGGCTTTGGGGCCAGAGAAGCACCACTTTTTTACTGTTTATTTTGGCTTTTCTCTTTTGGATTATGCGTCTTTTAGCTGCCTTCGATCGCTATCCCGATAGTGTATCGTTAACCCTAGAACCAGTAGCCACCGACTCGCAAAAATTTGATTTATATTTAACTTTACACCTACAAGCTCAAATTCAATCTCTCCTCGGCGGGGAAATTAAATGGGGACTAAAAGGAGGAAAATTAGATTTTGTTTTAGTTAATTGTCACCTAACACCAAATACCCTTTCTAGTCAAGAGTTACACATAAATCGTATTAATAATCATCAATGGCGGTTATCTTTCAAGAGTCCTCAGTCAATATTTACAGGATATCTCGAAAGGATTAACCTAGGAACCGTCAGTGTGGAGGAAGAACTTTATCATCTCACTGTGCAATTTTCCCTAACAGCTGCCGATATTTGTATCACGGAAACATCGGGATTATGGAAACACGATCTAAGTCCCAATAAACATAGTATTTTAGAGCGAAAGTTAGCATTTTTCCTAATGGAAAATCAATTTGATGCCTTTTTAAGTCGTATTTCTTTGGGTTCATCGCAGGTGGAAGTAGATAATGTTCTAGTTGAACCGCAACCAGCAGCATCAGAAAATTTAGAGAAATTGCAGACACAAATCGAGGGAATTTATGCTGCTGTTAGTGATGATTTTCTGGAATTAGCCCAATTAGCTGAATTGGATCCCCTAACGGATTTTACTGGGGCAAATCTCCTGGCAGCGGAATTAAGTGGCATATCTTTAGGTATGGCTAATCTCTATCAAGCTAATCTGCGGGGGGCTAATTTAACCGATGCTGATTTAAGTGAAATTAACGGCAGTCATGCTAGTTTTAAGGGAGCAGATTTAAGCGGGGCCTTATTAGCTAATGCCGATTTAAGTTATGCTGATTTTTACCGTTCTAGTTTGGCTTTAGCTCATTTAATTGGCTCCAATTTAGAAGGAGCTAATTTGGTTGAAGTCAACATCACTCAAGCGAATTTTAGCGGGGCAAAAGTGAAAGGGGCAAAGTTTGCCGATAACGTGGGTATGACCGAGGAATTGCGGGAAAATTTACGCTTGCGCGGAGCTTTCTGTGATTAGTCAACAATTCAGCCTCTAAATGACACCAAATACCCTCATCTTTCACCGAAAATGAAGATTAGAGATTTTCCTCGGTATCTATCCCTAATTCCCGCAGTTTAGCCGCTAATTTCGCCGCTTTTTGCTTTTCTTGCTCTACTTGGGTTTCTGCCTCTAAAACCCGATTTTCTGCCTGTTGTGCCGCTTCTGCGGGAGTGGGTACTAATTCGCCTTCGGAGGTAAAATAGCGCAATCTATTGGCAGATAAACCCAAATATAAGCCTAATTGTTGACTCCAGAGCCATCCCTGGGGATTGGGGGTAATCGGTTGATATTGACCGCTAATTAGGGTAAATCCCTGAAATTCTAAGCTTTCTGGGTCAAACCCAAAATAATCGGGAGTGCGAAATATATCCTGATAAATTTGTTTTTTCTCCTCTCGGTCAACTTTGGCGGTACTATCGGAGAGAATTTCGATAATTAAATTGGGATATTTGCCCTCTTCTCGCCAAATTACCCAACTTCTGCGGTTGGGGTTGGGATTTGTCCCCAAAACGACGAAAAAATCAGGACCAGGGCAGAATTCTGACTTTTTCTGGTTGGGACTGTAATAGATGGTTAAATTGCCGGCGGCAAAATAATCTTCTCGCTCGCGCCACCACCATTCTAAACACTGAATTAAGAGAATAATTTGTTGTAGATGTAAGTTACTTTCCAAGGGTGGTTCATCACTCCAAAATTCGCCTTCTGGGAAGATTATCTTAGGGGTTACATGAGACTCGACTAGGGGTAAGCTTTCAGCGATAGTCATGGTTGGTCCAACAGAGATAGGTCAACAACTTATTATAAATCATTGAAGGGATTTTTTGAGCAATTGTAGCAATAGCAATTGAGGTAGAATATTCCTGTGGGTAAATCGTCATTTTCTCCTTAAACAATACCAGAACGCAGGGCAATTACGGCCGCTTGTACTCGGTCGTCCACGGCCAATTTATTCATAATTCCCCGCACATGGGTTTTAATCGTATTGGTGCTTAAATATAGTTGTTCGGCGATTTCAGCGTTACTTTTGCCCTCGACAATTAACTTTAAAACCTCCATTTCTCGCTCCGATAAAAGTGCTAGATTGGGATTAGGTTGCACTGCCGGCGGTTTGAGATTATCCATGACTAAACGGGCAATTTGAGGGTCTAAATAGGTGGCTCCGTCCTTAGCTGCTTCAATAGCGGCCAAAAGGCGATCGAGACTGGCTCCCTTGATACAATAGGCATCAGCGCCACTGGCCAGAGCTGCGATCACTTCCTGTTGCAGAGTATGGGAAGTGAGCATAACCACATGAACATTAGCTAAACCCTCCTTAATCTGTTTAGTTGCTGCAATGCCATCGAGACGGGGTAAACCGATGTCCATGACCACTAAATCTGGCCGTAGGGATAGGGCTAATTGTACCCCTGCCAGACCATCACCCGCTTGACCGACGATCTCAAAATCTGGCTGTTCACCTAGCGCTTGTTCTAAACCTAACTGCATTAAAGGATCGTCTTCAACAATTAAAATCCGCATAATCTTTGGTTCCTAACGGGAAAATGTACGGTTTTCACCCATCTGCATGAAGCAGAACTACTCCTAGTTTAGGCAATCTGGAGAGAGATTAACAGTGATTCAGTGATTCAGTGACCAGTGACCAGTGAAAGATAGGTAGTCGTGCAAAATTAATTTCCTAGTCAAGATAGGCAAAAGGCAGGAGGCAAGAGGTGGTTAGATATGTGTAATTAATTTTGCTTAGGTACTTAATAACTTAATAACTTAAAACTTAAAACTTAAACCTGATAACTGAAAATGCTGCGTATTTCATCAGATCGGTCTAAAATTGTGCTTGTTGCCCTAGCTTATCTGGGTGTTGGTTGGCTAGGCTATCTCTGCTTAAATTTAGGGTCGCGACCTGCCCCAATTTGGATGAGTGCCGGTATTGGCTTAACTGTTGTTTTTTTAGGGGGAAAAAGGCTAGTTTTAGGCGTTTTTATCGGAGATTTGCTTCTCACCTTCTTTTTAGGGGGCAGTTGGCCCATAGCTCTATTTTCGGCGCTCGGTAGCAGTGTATCGGCTCTGTTAGGGGCGCAATTCCTACATTATCTGAGATTTTCCGCCACTTTACAGCGTATTCGCGATATTCTTTTACTGGTATTTTTAGCGGCCTTATTAGCTTCGGCAGTTAATGCCACCATCGATACTTTTGCTCGTAGTTGGCTAAATACTTGGGATTGGCGACAATTTGGACAGTCTTGGGGCATGATCTGGCTCGGAGATAGTACAGGAATCTTAATGACCACGCCGCTGCTGTTGCGTTTTTGTTTCAATCGTCACTCCCTGCGGGAACCCCGGCAACCCCAACGCTTTGGCGAGGCGTTACTTTGTCTGAGTTTGCTAACGGTGGTGAGTTCTGTGGTTTTTGGTGGTCAACAGAATTTTCTTAACCCCGATTGGAGTATGGTGCAGTACCTCGAATATTTGCCTTTTGCCTTTGTGGTTTGGGCTGCCATGCGTTTTCAGACCTGGGGAGCGGTAATAGCCAATTTTTTAGTATCTATTTTAGCTTTGATGGGATTGGTCGGGGGAATCAGCCCTTTTATCCTACAGGCTCCTGATTATACCAGAGGTGTCCTGATCTTACAAATCTTTTTAGTCATTGTCATGTCAACTTCTCTGTTTTTATCGGCGGCGATTAGCGAAAGACAACAGATCGATCGAGCCTTAAATGAAACTTTAGAAAGAGAACATTTACTAACACAAGTTGCTTTAAAAGTCCATCAATCTTTAGATATAGATCAGGTTTTGAACACCCTTGTTGAGGAAATCAGAAATTTTCTCGATGCCGATCAGGTCTATATCGGTCACTGTCAAGAGGGGGGTTGGGCCAAGGTAATCGCCGAGTCCCGTCGTCCCCAGATTCCCTCGCTCATGGGTTGGTTTCCTGAACCAGAATTACTGGAAGAATTGGGACAATTATTTTCTTTAGATAAGTTAATTATTGCCGATAATACCGCTAAGGTGCAAACGCTGCCCACTCTCAAGGGTTATTACGAATACCTGCAAGTTAAATCTTCTTTAGTTTTACCTCTAACGGTTAATAATCAACATTTAGGTGCTTTAGTTGTCCATCAATATTCCCATCCCCGTCATTGGCAAAAAAGCGAGGTCAAATTATTAGAACAGTTAGCCACCCAAGTTTGTATCGCTATCGGCCAAGCGCAACTATATCAGAGGGTGCAAAGCTTGAATAATAATTTAGAACGAGAAGTGGCAGCAAGAACCCTGGAACTGCGGGAAAAAGTCCGGGAAATTCAGCATTTATACGAAATGAAAACGGTTTTTTTACAGGCAGTATCCCACGATCTTCGCACTTCGATTATGGGATTAGTGATGTTATTAAAAAATTTCCAGTGTCGGCAAACAGAAAAAGTAACTATCTCGCGAGCAATGCTCGATCAGGTGGTGCGTAGTTGCGATCGACAATTAAATTTAATTAATGCTTTATCAGAAAATCATTTTGCTGAAGAACGGCCTTTAATCTTGCATCGTCAAGCTCTATTTTTAAAAGAACAGGTGGAAATTTGGCTGAAAGATTGGCAAAAAGATTTTGATTTATACCAAGCTACTTTTATTAATCTTCTCCCCGATAACTTACCCGCTATTGATGCCGATCCTTATCAGCTAAGAAGTGTTTTTGAACAATTATTAAATAATGCCTTAAAACATAATCCTTCACCGATTCAATTAGCTTTAGATGCTCGTATTGACCAAGATATGCTCTACTGCACTTTAAGCGATAATGGTATTGGCATGGATGAGGAACAATGTCAACATCTTTTCCATTTATATGTAAGAAATCTTCATAATCAACACCTAACGGGGATCGGTTTAGGTTCCTACCAATGTCGGCAAATTATCGAGGCTCACTCCGGCAGAATTGGAGTAAAAAGTACCCCGCGGGTTGGTTCACAGTTTTGGTTTACTTTACCCCTTGTCCCTCAAAATTATAGAATAATTAAGCAGGAGTTAGTCAATAGTAATCAGTGAATCGAGATGATTATGTTTATCGATCTTCTGGGACTCTGGGGTATATAGAATCGTCAATTCAGACTTGAATTAGCCACTTTATCTGGGTTGCCTACCAACAATTAAGGCATATTTGAGGAGAATTTGCCATCTCAATTGTTAAGCAACAATCAACCAAATAGGTCGAGTTTGTAACTATTCTGATTGCTAGTATCCCTTAAAATTCTCACAAGGATCACAAAATTGGCCAATTGTCAATAGCGTTTGAGATGCTCTCACCCCCGGTGGTGAGGATGTCAAACAATCATCAAAAATAGCAGCGGTTGCCCCCTAGTTCTATAATCAGATCACGGCTAATTTGATTGGCTATCGACCCTATTTATGTCTATCTCCCCACCCCGTTCGGGTTACACTTTACCAGTTTTTGCCTGTGCTAGTGCGATCGCATCTCTGCAGCATCTCCACGGCGAAAATGAGCTAAATTCCGTTACTTTTAATCTTTTAGAACCGCCAGAAACCGTTACAATTGCCATCGAACAAGTTGCCCGACTTAACCCCGATGCTGCCCTAGCTATCACCCGCAGCGATCCGGGGGAAAATTTAGATTTAACTAGAAATACCCCTATATGGGCGTTAGTAGAAAGAAAGACGGGTAATCAAGAGATAGAGATTCAAGGCGGCGAAGGAATCGGCCTACAGATTGATAATGGCGGAAAATCGGCTATTTATAGTTATGCCCAGCGTCTGCTGCCAGAAAACCTCAGACCCCTGTTACTGCCCCAAGAAAGCATCAAAGTGACGATTATCCTTCCAGAAGGCAAAAAATTGGCCACAAGGACTTCTAACGCCGCTTTTGGGGTGGTAGAGGGATTATCTTTGTTGGGTACCACCGGCATTTCCCAACCCCTGAGTGCTCCCGGACAGTTGGAAATCTTTCGCGAGCAATTAAAAAATTTATCTCTTCGTTTTGATCGCTTGGTGTTTTGTATTGGGGAAAATGGCTTAGATTTAGCCCCTCAAATGGGTATTAATCCTGATATTTTGGTAAAAACAGCCAATTGGATCGGGCTAATGTTATTAGAGGCACAATTACAGGGAATCTCTGAAATTCTTTTGTTTGGTTATCACGGTAAATTAATTAAACTTGCCGGGGGAATCTTTCAGACTCACCATCATCTGGCCGAT
>VYMC01000093.1_pt1 | contig 23363 bp, 19 predicted proteins | sample 5115301 | NCBI WGS metagenome assembly VYMC01 (sample SAMN12291802, study PRJNA351875) | freshwater metagenome | isolation source: freshwater lake | place: USA: Michigan, Wintergreen Lake | collected 2013-08-08 | reverse complement strand
CCCAAGAGCATTTTTAGTCAATAATTATGCCAAGTACAGCTAGTCTTGATTTAGCCATTTTGCCAAATTCAGAAACTTTATTTGTACCTACAACTTGTTTGAAATTCTCAATTGCTTTGTTTTTATCTCCAGATTTTTCAAGACAAAGACCCGCAAAAAGCAAATGCTTTGACTTAAATAAATCGTTATCGCTTGTTTCAGCTGCTTTTTGATAGTACGAAGCAGCTTCAGCATATTTGCCTTGCATTTCTTTTACTACACCAAAGCCACCGTTTGCACCTGTTTGAACCAATTTATTTGATGATTCAGATGCAATTTTTAAATACCTTTCAGCTTCTGTGAATTTGTTTGTATAGATATAACAATTTGCTGCATATAATGCCGCTTGTTTGCCAGGTTCGATAGATGTGTATTTATCAGCTATTTCTTTTAGTCCTAAAATAGGTTTATCTCCAATCATTACATTCTTCATTCCATTTAATGCTTGGTCAAACTGCCCCTGCTGATATACCGGAATTATCAAAGTAATAGCTTTAGTTGCTTCTACTGCTGTTTTATTCTTATTCCATTGATAATAGCTTATTCCTAATGCTATAACTATAATTGCCACAGCACCAATAATATACATTTTGTATTGTTGGAAGTATGCTCCAATAACGGATTCTTCTTGTACTTCTACAATCTCTTCTGTTATTTCTTCTTCTTGATTCTGTAGCTGGTCTTTGTCGCTCATTCTAACTTGTTGATTATTAATAACTTAACGCAATAGCCGAAAAAATGCAATAACTCCTCGGATTTCGGCTACTCCAAGGCATTCAAAATTAAATGCAAAATCCCGAACTAACAAGTCGAAGTTAATTCGGGATTCTTTTTTTCTCTCTTTTTATAGCTTTTTTTTCTTTTTTCTTGAAATATGTCAAGTTTGTGTCAAGTTAATTACACACTTTTAAAAAAGTATTAAGTAACTACTTCTATTTCCTTGTTTTTTCAATAACTTATCTTGGCTTACTTAACAAATACTCTATTAGTAATTTACTGTCTTCAAGATTGCTTGCTTCACATCGTTGATATTAAGCAATATTTCTTTTTCATATTCTTTGGCAAAACCAACGTGAACATCTTTTGAGCCAACCCTTAATACAGGTGCATCAAGATAACCAAAAGCTTCTTGATTAATAACAGATGCTACTTCGCCTCCAAATCCACCAAGTACTCTATCTTCATGCACTACTATCACTCTATTAGTTCTCTTTACTGCATTAATTACCATTTCTTTATCCCAAGGTATAATAGAACGTAAATCAATAATCTCAGTAGTAATTCCATGTTCCTTTTGTATTTCTTCTGCCGCAAAATTTGATAAGTGAACAGCCGTACCATAAGTAACGATAGTAATGTTATCACCTTCTCTTCTTTTTTTAGCTTTACCAAAAGGTACCACAAAATTATCAGGAGGAGTAGGACCCATAGCTGGTTTGAAGTTATACAAATACTTTGGCTCTAAGAACATTGTAGGACCTTTAGAGTAGATACAATTCCTCATAAGACCAATTGCATCATCTGCAAATGCTGGCTGTACTATTCTAACACCAGGTACTGTTGCTAATGCAGATTCTAAATTCTGTGAGTGGTATAGACCACCTTGGATATAACCACCACTTGCCAATCTTAACGTAACATTAGGAGTATTTTGTCCTCTTGTTCTCCAATATTCATGAGCTAACTCAACATACTGCTCCATCGCAGGCCAAAAGTAATCGGCAAATTCAGCACCTTCAATAATTAACCTAATGTCATCTCTATATCTTGAAAATCCATTGGCTGTTCCAACTATCATATCCTCTGCAATTGCGGCATTGAATACTCTTTTATTTCCAAATTCTTGTGGCATTCCTTTCACTACATTGAAAACACCACCTTTCCCTATATCTTGACCCCACATAAATGTATTAGGGTTTTTACGGAATTCTTGCTTTAAAGCATAGTTAATTCCTTCAAGATAAGTTAGTTGTTCTGCTCCACTTGGTATTGATACTTCTGTAGAGCCATCGCGAGGAGCAAATTCTTCTGGATAGAGGAACTCTGCCCAAGAAGCACCATTTGCATTAGGAGCAGCTTCTGCTTTATCAGCAGCTTCGAAGATTAATGCTTTATTTTCTTCTTCAATTTGTTCTAACTGCTTTTCAGTTAAGATTTTATTATTCAGAATGTGATATCTAAACTGTAAAAGTGGATCTCTTCTGTAAACAGCTTGTAGCTCTTCATCAGGACGGTAGTTATCTTGTTTATCTGAATTTGAATGAGAACCGATTCTATCACACTCAGCATGAACCATTGCAGGTCCTTCACCACTTCGTACATATTTAATTGCTTCTTGCATAGCATTGTATGAAGCAAATGGGTCTCTACCATCACAATTGATGATTTTTAAATTTTTAAATCCAACAAAGTTATCAGCTACATTTAAGTTTGCAGAAACTTGCTCTAATGGTACCGATATACCAAACTTGTTATTCTGTATTACAAATATTACTGGTGATTTATCTAAGTTGGCAGCAGCTACAGCTTCGTAGAAATACCCTTCAGCACAAGCTGAATCACCACCAGAGTAATAAACTATCTCATCACCATTGTAATATTTTACAGCTCGGGCTAACCCTGCTGCATGCTGCGAATGGTTACCAGTACAAGATGATACATTCTGCACATTTATTGATGGCTTGGCAAAGTGGTTACTCATGTGACGACCACCGCCAGCTACATCTGTGTCTTTAGATAAACCATTTAAAATAATTTCTTCTGGAGTAAGACCAGCAGATAGCGATGTCAAGAAATCCCTGTAATAAGGGAATAAATAATCTTTACTTGCTCTAAATACTTGTCCTAATGCTAATTGAATCCCATCATGACCTGCAAATGGTGCATGGTATGACCAACCTTTAGCCATTTTTAAATACAAAGCTGCTTTTTCATCTAATCTTCTACCTAAATGCTGTAATTTATACCACTTGATAATAGTTTCTTTATCAAATCCTTTGAAATTGAATTCACAGAATAAATCTACTAATACTTCCTTACCACCATAATTCATTTTCACTTGCTTTAATGCCGACTTAGCATTCTTTGCAGCAGTACCGTTTGTCTTTACTGAAGTTCCATTAGTACCGTTCTTTAAAGCCAAGCCATTACTTGGCTTTGCTACTGGCTTCGATGCTACCTTAGGACTACTCTTTGTTACTGTGGCTTTAGTTGCCATCACTACCTCTTAAACTTAATTTATTTTGATTTCTACTTTATCTAATTTGTAACACAATGTTACTTTTTTGTACTTTTATAATCTCAAATTAACACTCAAACTGTTAATCTATTGTGAATTTACAACTCACTCAAAAATCTTTTTACTGTATCAGCAATTAATTGCGGATTACCAGCTCCCTTAGTTTCTTTCATTGCTTGACCAACAAAGAAACCTTCCAATCTAAAATTACCTGCTTTAAACTTCTCTACATTTTCAGGATTATTCTCAATTACTTTTTTTACAATTTCTTCTATAGCCGAGCTATCATTATTCTGTTTTAATCCTTTTTCTTCCACTAGTACTTTAGGCATTTTCCCACTGCTAATTATTTCAGGGAATAAATCCTTAGCTATTTTATTAGAAATTACACCAGAATCAGTTAAATCAGAAAGCTCCGCAATTATCTTTGGATTTATTTCTAAATCTTTAAACTCAATATTCTTTTCAGTTTTTAATCTTAGTAATTCAGTTTGTATCCAATTGCTAACTATCTTAAATCTTTTTTCCGTTTTTTCACCTAATAAAGAGCAAGATTCTTCAAAATACTTTGCTAAATGCTTGTCTTCAGTCAATATACCGGCATCGCGTCTTGAGAGTCCATAATCTCTCATCAATCTTTGTTTTTTTTGAAGTGGCATTTCAGGTATGAAAGATTTTATCTCACTAAGCCAATCTTGGCTTACATTTACATTCAATAAGTCTGGTTCTGGAAAGTACCTATAGTCATGAGCCGATTCTTTACTTCTCATCGGCTTAGTAGTGCCAGTTCCTGCATCCCACATTCTTGTTTCTTGTATTATCTGCCCACCTGATTCTATTAATTCTATCTGTCTTTCTATCTCAAATTCAATTGCTTTTTCAACATTGCGGAATGAATTCATATTCTTCACTTCTGTCTTTGTACCAAACTTATCAGCACCTTTCAATCGAACAGAAACATTTGCATCACAACGCAAAGCTCCTTCTTCCATATTAGCCGATGAAATTCCAAGATACAGCAGTATATTCTTTATCTGCGAAAGGTAGCGATAAGACTCATCTGCACTTCGCAAATCCGGCTCTGATACTATTTCTATCAGTGGTGTTGAGGAGCGGTTGAAATCAACTAAAGTATCAATATCTAAATCATGAATTGATTTGCCAGTATCTTCTTCCATGTGAATACGAGTTACGCCAATTCTTTTTAGTGTACCATCTTCGAGCTCTATATCAATATAGCCATCATGGCAAATTGGGTCTTCATACTGAGTAATTTGATAACCTTTTACCAAATCTTGATAAAAATAATTCTTACGAGAAAAAGTTGAATTGCTTCGTATTTGGCAATTAGTAGCAAGACCCATACGAACAATATAATCCACCAAATTCTTATTAAGGCGAGGCATAGCTCCTGGAAGCCCCAGACAAGTTGGGCATACTTGAGTATTTGGCATTGCACCATATTCGGTAGTACAAGTGCAAAACGCTTTAGATTTTGTAAGTAGCTGTGCGTGAACTTCTAGACCTATTATTGCTTCGTATTTTTCTCTCATCAATTACTTGAATTTGCAAATCCTTTACAGATTACAAATTTACAAAATTTCTTCCAATTCTGGAGGGGGATTGAGTAAATGAACAATGTGTGAGATATAGAAATTGTATTTAATCAATTTGTATTGAAATTTCTTTATTCTTTATTTTTTGGATAAATAATTTTCTTTCTTCAAAGCTCATGTTTTTCATTGCTTTTGATAATTTAGATTTTACTTTCCGAAAAAACTTAACTGTATCAAAGTCATTTTTGTTTGATAAATTTTGCATTATTATTATTAATTATTTAATCCATTGGTTTTATCATACTTTCTATAAATTGAATTTCTTCTTCGTTTAAGCTATATTTTTTATAAAGTTGTTGGTCAATTTCAGTGATGGATTTACGCCAATTAACGTCTGATTTTTCTGTAAAGTCTTGTACAGGAACGAATTTGTACGTTTTTGCAGTACCGTGCTGACTTGCTTTTGCTAAACTGTGGAGAAAACGAGCAAACTTAGTTTTAAAATACTTTGAAAGATTTGTTGCTGAGTCATAGTTGAGCTTAAGATTAAAGCCAAGCATTATGAATGTTTCGGTACAAATCGTACCCGGTTCTCCTATAAAAGTGTTTAAATTATCATCATTTAACTCAGTGCCAATATTATTTGCATAGGGTGTAAAAACTTTATAAGCCTTTATTAGGTTCTCTTTAAATTTAAAATGACTTTTTTCTACATAGCCTACTTTCTTAGCTTTCCCAAAGCAAATTAATGGCTCCAAGAGCCCGTCCTTTTTTGGTTTAAATTCTGGACCATTTGAGAAAGCTCCATCTAGACCGAATGGTTTTCTTGAAGAAACATGATTTTCAAAGCTTTTAAAACCATCTTTTACTTTTACCCTTTCAAGAATTTCAAGTGCGGTTTGATGCCTAACAAAAATATCTGTTCCACCACTTTTCAACGAACGCAAAACAGAAACTGGTTCTTCTCCTTCTCTATGCGTGACAACTTTAGTTAATTCGGAAACTGAGCCATATTTTTTATCCCAAAGAAAATAGCATATGCCACCGCGAATATTGGTTTTTGGGAATACTTCATCAGGATTTAAATAGTCATGTAGAACTGCAAGACGTTTATCATTTATCATTGATTCCCTGAAATCGTCAAGCCCTTTACCACCTGAATACCATCTTGTAGGCATTATCATAGAAATATATTCTGGGTCAATTTTCTTGGCAATATCGACAAATTCGTTATAAATTGGTTTTGCACTTGCTTGAGCACCACCATCCATTTCCTGATAAGGCGGATTGCCTACTATTGCATTAAATTTCATATTATCTGTATTGTTTGTTTTCCAATAAGTTTTTCCTTGCTTTATTTTAACAAGGAAATTTTCTTGTTTATTTTTTATTTGGTTTACTAAATCTTCAAAGTAACGTGTATTTATTTTTACATCTCTAAAGCCTGCAAGTGTTCTTTTAGTGATGCTTTTTGCCATTGGTGTTTTGCATATTACGAAAATATTTTCAGCTATTACTTTATCCCAAATTTTTTGCTGCTCTTCTATACTTGGTATTTCATCTCCCTTTAGGTATCTAGTATCTAATATTTTTCTGTAAATACTGTAAGCCATATAGAGCGGATATAAACCAGATTTGGAGTTTATTTCTAAAATTTTAGAATCTTCAGCAAACACATTTTCTGTAACTGCTCCATGATTTACTAAGCGTGGCTGTTCAATCATGTTCTTCATTTTGTCATCAAAAAATACATAGCCACCCAAACAGTCACCCATGTGCATATTTACCACACGCCAAGGTGTTAAAACTGTTTCTTTATCTGGGTTTTTAAAGGTGCCAAAAATGTGGGTAATATGCTCTATGCGTTCTTCAATGGTCAAATGGTCGAAAGCTCTTGCCATAGCACGTATTCGTTTACCCGCAGCTCTAAATACATCAGGTTCGTAATACTTTTTGAACTTATTAAACGTGGCTTTATCTACACCTTTGGGCATGAACTCATCCCAAGACTGATTATCAACCAATTTGGTAAAGTTGTCAATGGAGATTTCAGTTTCTTCGTTCTTTACATCCGCACCGTAAATCAACAAAGGCATACGAATAGATATACCCCTTAAAATTGATACAGCAGTATCACGAACTTTTCGTTTTTCCTCTTTTTCCTTTAATAAGCGTTTTTCCTCCTCAGTTAATTCTTTTTTGGCTCTGTTTTTCTTTTCTGCTCCTTCCAATTGCTCATATTCCTCATCTGTAAACCCTTGTTTATTGATTTCTATATCACCACTTTTAGACATTGCTTTGGTACTACCAATGATTCCTTTTAATTTTTCAAAGTCTTTTAATTCAACATCATTGAGTTTCATTAATTGGTCGTTGTTGTATAAATAGCCATCTTCAAAACCATTTCTAACCACTCTTTCGACATAAACTCTTTTGAGTTGCTCAAGCATTCCTTCAACATTGTATGATGCCATACGAGAACCATCCACAGAAATTATAGGACAGAAATTTAAAAATTCACCCATTGTTTCACGGTCACCACTTGAAGTTTTACCTGCCTTTGAAGAAATCTTAACTGTCTCAGCAATCACTTTTAAAGTTCTGTCTGGTGCAAAATCAAAAACATAACATTCTTCTTTTACCTTACCGTTTATTGTTGCAGGTGTTTGTACCCTAAAAATGGTTTGCATATAGCTTGATGCAGAGGTATTGTAAGAGCCTGAAAGCATAAATACAGCAGTCCAAGCAGGTACAGAAACACCTGTTGTCAATCTGCCGCATGAAAGCGTTATGGTGTATGTTTCATGCGGATTGTCACCAATGGCTTTTTCCACTTTCTTAAGAGCTTCTTCATTGGCTTCTTCCTCATCACCGTCACCCGCTACATTCACAATGTCAAATTGACTAAAAACAGTGTGCTTTTTAAGCATAGCACTTAAAGCTCTTGCTTCTTTAACTCCTGGAACCATCCATAATGAATGGCGGAAATTGTCTCTATATGCATTTGTAGAATATGGATAGTTACTTTCTGTGTCTTCTTTGCAGATTAAATTTAAAAATGAATATACATCTTTTTCATGCAAAAAAACACCCTCTTTGTTTACTCTAAAAAACTCTCGGAAGTTAAACGCTACTTCTTCGTCAATATAGCCGTGTAGCAATTTACCAAGGTCATAAGTGAAAATGTTGAGTTTTGGTAATGAAGCATAAGGGTTAGGGTCGCCAAAGTGGATTTTATCCCAATCTGTTTTGGCTTTTTGCTCCATTACATAATCCCAAGTATAGATTTCTTCTTCTTTATAATCATTTAAAAGTTTAAAAGGTGTACCTGATAGTTTCAAAATTTTTGGAGAAGATTTTTCCAATTCACGTATTACATTTTCACCTAATTCGGTTTGTATACCTTCATGCGCCTCGTCAATGATAATAAAATCCCAGTGGGTGCTGAATATTTCATCGTTTTTATCAAAATTTCCACCAACTTGTGATGACCCTCTCAAGTCCTGCATAGAAACAAAATAGATATACTTGGAATTACCTTTTTTACATTTACTTTCTAATGTGGTAAACTGATTTCCTTGATTTTTTGAACCATATGAATACTGTGGTGCATCATAGAATATTTTCCCAAAGTCTTCAAACCATCCCTTGTCAACAACAGGTCGATGCGTTAAAATTATAGTTCTTGTAAAGTCCATATCTTTTACAACTTGCAAAGCGGAAAGGGTCTTACCAAATCGCATTTTAGCGAACCAAAGCATTTTATTACTTTTTTTGAATTGCTTAATGGTTTTTTCTATTGCTTCTTGCTGTTCGGGTCTAAATACTATCGGACTTTTATCTGTTGTAATTTCATTTTGCCCGATTGAGTTTCTACCTTCTTTGACTGCTTTAATAGCATTTTTTACCGTTTCAAGGTCAGTTATAAACCATTCATTGGCTTTATTTTCGGTGTCAAATATTTTCTTTTTTATACCTGAACGAGTAAGTACTTTATGAACTTCGTGGTCTGAAAAAGAATGTAGAACACCTTTTTTGGCATAGACACTTACTTCTGTATAAATTAAATCATAAACATTACCAGCAGTTTGCGTATAACTATTAATTCTATTTTTGGCAGCTTGGTTAAGTATGGAGCTGTTTGGCTCTAGTCCAATTATGTTATCGCTATCAGCGGTTGTCTCACCGATTTTCAAACAACCTTTATGGGTATCATCTTTGATTCTGAAAACATATATTAACTTTAGTTTTAATGATGATTGATATTTCATTTCACTTTGTTATAAATGTTCAAAAATTTTGTTTTTATTCCCTTTTTGTTTGTTGTTTTATCTTTTTTATACCAATCTTTTATAAGACAATACACACCATTATGCTTATTTACATCATCAGTTTTACAACCTTCGCAATTAATTGTTTGGCTTTCTGTATCTCCAAAAATAGAATCTATATTGTTTGTTTTAGACATACAGGAATTTGGTACTACGAATTTAAGTCCATCCATTTGCCATACATTCCAAGATATTATGTATGCTATATATTTTACTGATTTTAAAAGTGGTAATTTACCAAATTTATAATAGTAATTTTCAATGAAAGTAATAAGCATAGCTTCTCTAGCCAATAATAGACTATCTCCTTGCCATTCGAATGCATATATACTTTTATATGCATCTTGAGTTGCCTTTAGCCACAAATCAGATTTATCTACATTCTCATTTATTACCCTAAGTTTTCTATCAAGCATACCTATTCTTCTATTTAGTTCAATAAATTTTCCATTGGTACTATCATATCTACTAGTAATGTAAGGTGCTTCTCCGCAAGTAATTTCTAGTCTATTCTCTTTAACATAATCTTTCCACGTCTTTCCATTTGGAAACTCTATTTTCTTTTGATTTTCTCTCCATGTTTTTTTTTCTGAAGAATAAATTTCATAATTAAATACATTTTCTTTATCGAACCATTGACTATCAATAAGATTTATTTGTGCATTACAAACCCAGGAAGGAGTAAATACCTCTGCCATTTCTTTAGATCTTGATAATTGCAAATAGTTCTTTTTCTTTACCCTTGGCATTACTATTTGTCCATTTTTACCTGTTATATATTCTGTTTCAATATTTGAAGAATATCCGTATCCATTACCAAGATACTTGTAATTACTTGTAGCCCAAATTATATTTTTTTGGGTAGTATGATCTTTCAATAAGGTCTCTAAAACCCCTGGATATTCATTATGAATATCGTTTTCTAATATGTCAACTTTAAATTTCATTTATTATCCAAATTTACAAAATTTCTTCCAATTCTGGAGGGGATTGATACCATTACCAATAAAACCTACTTAACAATCTGAATCATATACCAACTTATTTCGTATTATATTTTAGGTGAAAATATGATTAGAAAAGTAAAACCAATAGACGCAGAGCAAATTTGTAACATCTACAACCACTATGTAGAGAATACTATAATTACCTTTGAAATAGACCCTGTACCAACCTCTGAAATGACTAATAGAATAAACGAAGCATCGGATAAGCTGCCTTGGTTTGTTTATGAGCAAGACTCAAGGATTATTGGCTATGCTTATGCAAGCAAATGGAAAGGTCGCTGTGCTTACCAATATTCTTGCGAAGTAAGTGTATATGTTGCACACAATTCTAAAGGTAAAGGGATTGGCTCTGCACTTTATTCTCACCTGCTGACTGAGCTTAAAGCAAATGGGCTACATGTTGCTATAGGTGGTATTTCACTACCCAATGAGCAGAGCAAAACACTACACGAGAAATTCGGTTTTGAGCAAGTAGCACATTTTAGGCAAGTCGGATTCAAATTTGATAAGTGGATTGATGTTGGCTATTGGCAGAAAGTACTATAAGCTTCCTACTAAATAAGTTCGTATTTTGCAGTAATGGAATATCCCAAGTTATTTAATCTTTATATCCCTTTAGTACATAATACCATTGTTTATGATAATACGAATAATAAATTAATTCCTATCTTCCAAGTTAATAAAGATAAATTGAAAATTGTTAATAAAAAACTTTACTCACAAATAACAAGTTTAATCTATGAATGATTTTTTACTGAAATAGACAACGCACTTAAGAAACTACCTGAAGCTGTTCTAAAGCACAAAAAGGCACATGATAGTTATCTTGTAACAGGAGAAGATGGCTTTATAGTCTATTCAAAACCATGGCTTGATGAATTCCATAAATTCTCACTTGAAGATGTTCGCTCAGGCAAAGTGGTGCCATTAAAAGTATTGGGATTAATAAAAGATTAAACTTTATAATTTATTATTAATTAGAAATAAAATAAAAAATATTTAGTTTTTACTTATATTCCCGAATTTCAAGTTTGTTATTACTTGCTTGATTCCATTTAAGAAAGCTATTACGAATACAAATACTGAAAATATTACAACATTGTATATTACAAATACTACCCAATTACCCCACATAGACATCCAACGAAAATCATAGTATCCTTCATCAATGAAGAATAAAAAGTTTACTAATAGAAATGTTACAACCAATAACTTGGTAAGTAATTTTGAATTTAGCATATCGCCTCCTTTTATTTTTCTTAACTTAAAAATTATTATTGGATTTACAAAATTTCTTCAAGTATTGAAAGAAAGCTTCTGTATTCTTTATGACTACTTATAAACTTAATAAATTTAATTATTCTTTTCAAAGTTTCTAATCTTGCCTTTTTCTCAATTACTCTTTATCACAAGCAAATAATTTATAGTCAAAATATCATTAATTTTGTATTCACTGTAATAAAAGGTAGAAAAAAATTAGAAGTTTTAGTTTAGTATTAATAGCATTAATACTTTTGAATGGAAGTACTTTTGCTCAAGTAGATTCTACATGGGTGCAAAAAGTCTGTAAGATAAATAGAATAAAGCCAACTGACATTAATATAGATGGAAGTATTAATGATATTGCCTGGAAGAATGCAGTTTACAATAATGACTTTTTAGTTAAAGAGCCCAATGAGGGCGAACCACCTAAAGAAGAAGTTAAATTTGCAGTAGCTTATGACGATAATTATTTCTACTTTTCTGCAAGAATGTATCGAAAAGAAATAGATAAAATTAGGAATACATCATTCCGTAGAGATTATACTTTCAATGCTGAAAAAATTATTCTAGTTTTAGATACTTATTATGATAAACGTACAAGCTTTTCATTTGCACTAACCGCTTCCGGCTCACGCTCTGATTATTTCTCTACTAACGATAGTGAATACGAACGAGAGTATAATTATAATCCTGTATGGGAAGGCAAATCTCAAATAGATTCCTTAGGTTGGACTTGCGAGATGAAAATACCTTTTAGCCAATTAAGATTTGAAGAGAAAGATTCACTTGTATTTGGTATTAATATAAATCAATACACACCTACTATAAAAGAAGATACTTATTACGTATTAATCAAACGAGATAATTTCGGATGGGCTTCTAAGTTCGCACGCTTAGAAGGATTAGAGGGTATTAAACCCAAAGTTAATTTTGAGTTTTTACCATACTTAAATGCTCGCAGTTTGTTTGTGCCTAATTTGGAGAAATCTTCTCCCTTTTATGAGTATCCTGAAAACACCCTCAATACTGGATTGGATTTGAAATTACAAGCTAGTTCAAATCTAACAATTGATGCGACATTTCTTCCAGATTTTGGACAAGTGGAGCAAGACCCATCTGTAGTAAACTTATCTGCTTATGAAATATACTTTCAAGAACGAAGACCTTTCTTTGTTGAAGGTAAGCAAATATTTGATAGACTTGGAGATTTGTTCTATTCCCGTAGAATAGGGGCTAGTCCAAGAGGGTTTATTACAAAGGAAAATACTTATTCTAAGTCACCAACTAATACTTCAATTCTTGGAGCCGCTAAGATTTCAGGTAGGATAAATGAAAACATAAGTTTGGCTGGTCTGAGTTCAGTTACAAGAAGAATGTTTGCAGAAGCAGTTGATACTAATGGTAATCAATTTAGTCAGGAAGTCGAGCCGCTTACAGCTTTCAATGTGTTAAGATTAGAGCGAGAGTTTGACGAGGCAAATTCGTATATTGGTGCATCACTTACATCTGTAGAGAGAGATATTAACGAAGGTACTAGCATGTTTTCAAGGACAGCCAATCGTGCTATCACAGGTGGACTTGATATGAACTATCGTCTCTTTGATGGTAATTATAATTTATATGTTGGAGGCAATTTTTCTTACATAAGTGGTACTAAAGAAGCTATGCTAAGAAGACAACTTTCATCGCTTAGTTTTTTACAGAGGGAATTTACTTCAAGGAAAGTAGATTCCAATACAACCTCACTTTTTGGACATTATTTTAACTTTGATTTTGAAAAATATGCAGGAAACTTTCTTTTTGAAGTAGAATACAATGAGTATTCACCCACTTATGACGTCAATGATATGGGTTTTTTACCAAGAGTTGATTCTCGCAATTTAGATGTTATGGTTGGCTATCAAGAGTTTAAAGCTACAGATTATTACTACAGTTACTCAGCCAAGTTAATTAAGTCCTACAGGTATGATTTTGCAAATATCAAGTTAGCAGATGAGTGGGGCTTGAACTTAAGATATGTTTTCAATTCTCGTGATGGAATAAATCTATATTATTATTCTAAAAATGAAGTATATGATAATGAGAATACTCGTGGTGGTTTACTTATGAAAAACCCTGCTGGAGATTACATTGGCTTTTATTTTAACTCTGATTTCTCACGAAGACATAAGCTTAATTTTTCATTTGACTTTGAAAGAAAATTAGATTTATCAAGATTTAGAAACTATAATATTTCATTAGTTACTCAATTCTTAGATAATGCAGAATTCTCTTTAGGTATTGGATACTCTGATAATAATGATATGAGGCAATATATTACCACGGTTGGTAATAGCAAGAATAGATATATTTTTGGTGAATTAATACAAAACACATTATATTCAAATATTAGATTTAATTATGTATTCTCTCCAGATATAACTTTAGAAATTTTCTCACAACCTTTTATATCTGTTGGCAACTATAAACAAATAGGTGAGTTAGCCACTTCAAAGACTAACAATATCCGAAATTATGGTGTGGCTGAAGGTACTTCAATAGTAAAAGGAGAAAATAATTATATTATAAATGATAACGGTGAAGAATTCTCTATTTCAAATCCTAATTTTAATATAGTTAATCTACGCTCCAATATAGTATTTCGATGGGAAGTACAACCGAGCACAATACTATTTTTAGTATGGCAAATTAATGGAAGTAATAATTTCTCAGATATTAATTTTAAATCAAGTAATATATTCAATAGCTATAGGAATGACAATACTCATTTACTTGCTGTGAAATTCCAATATTGGCTCCCTGTAAGTTTGTAGTTAATTCTTTTTTAACTCATACGTTATTGTAAGCATGAAAAAAGAAATGCTTAGAATATCTCTTTTAACCATTGGAGATGAAATATTAATTGGGCAAACAGTAAATACTAATGCAAGCTGGATTGGAGATAAAGTAACCAAACTTGGAGCTAAAGTAGTTGTTCATAGCTCAATCTCTGATGATAAAAGTGCTATAATAGATGAACTAAATCGGCTTAGTGGCTTTAGCGATATTATACTTATAACAGGTGGATTAGGTCCAACTCATGATGATATTACAAAGCATGTCTTAGCAGAGTACTTTGGAATGGAATTAGAGCTGAATCAAGAACTACTTTCATATCTTGAAGGATTCTTTGCTAAACGTGGTAGAGTAATGAATGAACTTAATAAAAAGCAAGCATTAGTTCCTAAAGGTTGTAAACTACTAAATAATTCTGTTGGGACAGCACCCGCTATGCTTTTTGAAAATGAATTTAAAAAGTTCATATCAATGCCAGGTGTACCAACTGAAATGAAAGCTATTATGAATGAGGAAGTGCTTCCATTAATAGCAAATTTACTCAATATTGGCAACTACAATATTGTTGCATATCAAACAATACAGACATTTGGAATACCAGAATCTAACCTTGCCGAAAAGATTGGATTAACAAGTAATTTTCTTGAGGAAGGTGGCTCACTTGCATATTTACCAAGCTATAGAGGTGTAAAATTAAGATTAGGCACAGAAGCTGATTCTTTTGAAGTTGCCAATAGTAAATTAGCTTACTATACAGACTACATAAAAGCTAAGATTAGTGATAACATTCTATCTATTGGTGAAGAGAATATAGTGGAAGTATTAAGAGATTTAGTAATAAAGCATAAGTTAAGCATTTCTGTTGCAGAATCTTGTACAGGTGGATTACTCGGCGGAGCAATTACAGCTCTTGAAGGCAGCTCTGAGTATTTTATGGGTGGCGAAATTGTTTACAGTAATACCGCAAAAATCGAAAGACTTTGTGTACTAGAATCTACATTAGAAAAGTATGGTGCTGTAAGCACAGAAACTGCCTTAGAAATGTGTAGGAATATAGCTCGTCTTTATAATACAAACATTGGAATCTCTATAACAGGGATTGCCGGTCCAGGTGGAGGCTCCATTGATAAACCTGTTGGTACTGTATGTATTGGTGTTATAGTCAATGGTATTACTAAAGTTGAGCAATATAGATTTGGCAATAATAGAGAAATAAATAGAGAGTTATCTATTAGTTATGCCTGTGGTTTAGCTATTAGAGAGATAAGAAAACAATTTGAAAACAATTAGTAAGAAGTATGAAAATTTTAAAAATAGTGGGTTTTACCTTAGGGTTAGTAGTTCTTGTAGTTTTCATTGGAGGACTTCTTCTACCAGATAAAGTTCATATAGAAAGAGAAATTGTAATCAAATCTACTGCTGAAAAAGTTTATCCTAATTTGATAAACTATAGGAACTTCAATAAGTGGTCTCCATGGTATAAGTTAGATCCAACTGCTGAATATGACTATTCTGGTCCTAGCGATGGGGTTGGTGCAACAATGTCTTGGCGTGGAGATGATAGGGTTGGTGAAGGAGTCCAAAAAATTGTAGAAGCACAACCTTATCAGCATGTTAAAGCGAGTTTAGATTTTGGTAGTCAAGGTAATGGATTTACAGATTGGTATTTAACCAATAGGGGAAACGAGGTTAGTGTAAAATGGAGTTTCGATACTGAATTTAATGGAAATATATTTGGTAGGTGGTTCGGATTATTTGTAGATAGAATGATTGGAAAAGATTATGAAAAGGGTTTACAAAATTTGAAAAAAGTTGTAGAGTCAAGTCAATAACTACCCTATAACGAAATTTTTACCATTAAATAATAGTGTAATTTTATCTCCGTTTAGTTCTATATTACAACTGAATGGTTGTCCTTCTAACTCAAAAGGTGTCGGCTGCCATTTTGTGTTTATGTCTTGAAATGCAAATCTAGCGTTTGCTGTACCGAGATATTTTGTTTCTTCAAAATTAGTATCGTAACTATCTATACTAATTAGATGCTTTAATTCCTCAACTAAGCTAAGATGACTACTACTAGCTACACCTATTTCACAAATATTTAATAGCGGTACATCTTCTTCTGTAAAAGGACTGTCATCAATGTTAGATTCAATTAATTCTACTATATTTCCTGCAACATCATAAAAGTATATACTTTTGCTATTCCAATTATCATTGCTAAATACTTCGTTTGCAGTCTTGGGTGAAAGCATCAGAAAAATAGTATTTTCAAGCAAACTTTTTGTTGCTTCAATACTACCTTTCGGAATCCCAATAGCAAAGTGGTATCTTGTAACTATACCTTTTTGACGATTTTGAAATTTAAGCGTAGTTGCACCTATTTGTAGAGTAAAGTAAGCTCTGTTATTATCAATCAGCTCGAAGCCAAGCACTTCAGAATAAAATTCCTTTTGCTTTTCTAACTCATGAGTGAATAGATTTAGTGTTGTAAACTGCATATCAGATGAATACTTTACTTGAAAATTCGTAAGCTATTTTAAATTTCTCGAAATCAATATTTGTTGAAATCGCTTTTTCTGAAATGTAATTTAATAAATTTTCAGTTGGCATATTTCCAACTAAATCATCTTGTGCCATTGGGCAACCCCCAAATCCTTTAATTGCTACATCAAATCTATCACATTTCGCTTCAATAGCTGCTTCGATTTTTTCTTTCCAAGTCTCTGGAGTTGTATGTAAATGGGCTCCAAAAGATACACCATTAAACTCAGGTACTATATTTTCGAATACGTAATGTATATTCTCAGGGTTAGAAACACCAATGGTATCTGCAAACATTATTGACTTAATACCCATCTTGTTTAATGTATTAACCCATTTATATATGATGTCTGTATTCCATTCATCATTGTACGGATTTCCAAAACCCATAGATATATAAATTAATAGCTCTTTGCCTTTTTTTGCGGATAAATTCAGTATTTCATCTACCCTAATCAATGACTCATCTATTGTAGAGTTTGTGTTTCTCTTTTGAAAAGTCTCTGATATTGAAAAAGGGAAACCAAGAATTGAAATCTCCTCGAATGCCAAAGCTTGTTCCGCTCCTTTTAAGTTAGCAACTATAGAAAGAAGCTTGCTTCTTGAATTTTGCAAGTTCAATAATTTTACAAGCTCAGCAGTATCAGCCATTTGTGGCATTGCTTTTGGAGATACAAAGCTACCAAAGTCTATCACATCAAAGCCAATTTCTAAAAGTAAGTTGATATACTCAGCTTTTAGTGTTGTTGGAACGAAATCATGTAAGCCCTGCCATGCATCTCTTGGGCATTCAGTAAGTATCATATCTATTCTTTATTTGATATTTCCAACCAATGGACGCTTTAGAATTATTCTTTGTTTAGAATTAGAGCATTTCCATTAATTTTGTAATCTAATTTAGCTAAAAAAGATGAAGATAGAATACTCCAAGATGCACGAAAATCCTAAACTGAAAAGAGGAATATTCTTTGCTGTTTTTATTATAGTCTTTGGTAGTTTACTATTATTTACTGATTATGGGATACTAAAAAGACTATCTCTAGAGTATGAAAGAAATTCAGTACGTAGCGAATTAGACTCACTCTCCAAATTAGTTGATTCTCTAAATAAAGATATAATTAAAATGAGAAGTGATACATTTGAAATTGAGAAAATTGCAAGGGAAAAATATGGTATGGTCAAACCAAACGAACAAATATTCTTTGTAATTCCAGATACAGCAGAAATTAAGAAGTTGGGGCAATAGTGTATCTAAGTATTGATGTTGGGGCGACAAGTGTAAAGTATGCAGTATTTAGTATAGATGGACTTATACAAAAAGCAGATACCTACTCAACAACTCAATTCAAATCAAGGAAAGACTTCTTCTCTCATTTCAAATTAATTATTGATAATTCTATTGAAAATTTCAATATAGAATCTATAGGTATTGGTTTCCCTTGTGTTGTCCGTTCTGACGGCTACATCTTTACATCACCTAATATGAAAGACTTTAATGACTTCAATCTTTATGATGAATTAAGAAGCATTACAAATCTGCCTTTCTCAGTAGATAATGATGCAAATGTCGCCGCCCTTGCTGAATTGCACTTAGGGAATGCTAAAGAAGAGAGTAATTTGCTCTATATAACTCTTGGTACAGGTACAGGAGGTGCAATTATTATAGATAGGAAAATATATCAAGGTAAGAATGGCGGGGCTGGTGAGATTGGACATCTGATTGTAGCAAAAGATGTTACTAATCATAATGATAAGAGGAGCTTTAGACAAGGGGTTTTGGAGCAGTTCACCTCTAAAGAATCAATTGAAAAAGCTTATTTAAGAAGAACAGAAAGTAAATCTTCTGTTAAAGAGATATTCGATAAAGCGGAGCTAGCATACATAGCCGCCTTAGAGGTTGAAAATTCATATATTAAATCACTTTCTGCTGGAATTGCAAGTGCTTGTAATCTTTTAGATATATCCTTTGTACTTATAGGTGGTGGTATATCACAAAGAAGTGAAGACTTTTATCAAAAGCTAAATATTGAAACAAAACTTAGATTGCTGCCGTCTTTAAGTGAACAATTAATAATTAAAAAAGCATACTATCAAGCAGAAGCGGGCTTGTATGGTGCTTATATTTTAGCAAAACAAAACACAAAACAATGAAAAGATTAATTGAAACAGATAAAGCTCCAATTCCTATTGCTCCTTATAGCCAAGCAGTTGAAGCACAGGGCTCTTTTATTTTCATTTCAGGTCAAATAGCACTTGGACTCGATGGGCAGATTGTCGGCGATGACATTCTTTCCCAAACTGAGCAAACGATAAAGAATCTATCAGCTATTTTGGAAAGTCAAGGTCTTAGTTTGGATAACATTGTTAAAACTACTTGCTTACTTTCTGATATGAACAACTTTGCAGACTTTAACAAAGTTTATGAGCAGTATTTTAGAGTTTCAAAACCAGCAAGAGCTACTTATGGAGTAGTTGAATTGCCAAGAAAAGTATTAGTAGAAATTGAAGCAATTGCGGTTAGGTAAATACATATTATTATTATTGTTATTGATTAGTTGTAGTTTATTTGCCACTAATGATAGTTTGCAAGTTAAAAAGGAGTTTAACCCTATTAGAAATGCTGATACTCTAGCACCAGAATTAATAGATACAAGTAGCTATGTAATGACAAAATCTACAAGTACTGCTCTGCTTTATTCTATAATACCGGGTGCTGGGCAATTTTATGTAGAAAGCTATTGGAAATCAGCAGTATTTTTTGGTGGATTTACAGCACTTACAAGCTTGATAGTATATAATAATAGCTTATTCTTTGAAAATAAAAATACTGTAGAAGAACTCTTAAGAGTAGATAATAAACGTACCTTACAAACTGCGGATAGCCCCGGCGGTGAGTATTCCAACTTGGAGCTATACTCACCAAATTCTACTCAATTATTTTTAGCACGCAGTAGAAAAGAATTCTATCGAGATACACGCGATAGATTGGGTTTATTCCTTATAGTGTTGTATGGTTTATCAGCTGTAGATGCTTATGTAGGAGCTCATCTTTATGATTTCAATATTAAGGATAACATATCCGCTAATTATGACCCACTTAATCAATCAATCAATCTTACTTTGAAAATAAAAGTAATGTAAGATGTTAGTAACGATAATGTTTTAGTTTTCAAAGAACTGTAATATGAGCTAAGCTTCCTTACGCGGAAGTGAATTCCGCTTCAGGATTATCGTTTTGATGTAGCTAAGCTTTTTCAAGCGAATGCGAGCCGCTTGAAAATTATCGTTTTGATTTACTTAACTACAGTGAATGGGATAGTCTTGTACTCACCATTGACGGAAATACGGATAAAGTAAATACCAGTGGCCAGGCTTGAGCAGTCGGCATTAATGATGGCTCGGAATGGTTCTTTGCTTGTGAATGTGATATTTGAGTTGTACTTAGAGCCATAGATGTCATAGACTGAAATGTTTGATTCTGAAAGGGTATAAGCAGAATTCCAATAGACCTCTGCTGAGACTGATTGGGTAGCTGGGTTGGGACGTGGTGGATTTGTGTATAAATAAGCACTTTCTTCTATTTGTGGAGATTCTATGGAGGTGGTGGATTTAGGGGTGAGTAGAAAGTTAGTCCCTAAGATAGTATCACTATACATGAGACAGTATTGAAGAATATTTTTTGAGTTAATTTTAGGGGTAAAATGTCTATTATCTGTAAAAATAACTTTACTATTTGTTTCAAGTTCTTTTAGATAATTAAAACCACTAATAAAAGAGTTGCCATTTTTAATTTTAAAAAAATTCTTAGGATAATTAACAGATTCACCACTATCGTTAACGAACGATTTCCCATTGTTTAAATCAGCAATTAATGTAAGATACTTTGATTTGCTTCCAATAGATGCATTGTTGTAAGCTATAAACAATACTGAATCTTGTTTACTACCTATAAAATAACTACTAATATTGTCGTAATTTAGGTTAGTATTAAAGAGTATTTCCTTAGACTTTGAAGATAAATTTAACTTGAAAATAAATACTTCATTATTTGAGTACTTCGGCTTTTCTACAATAAAAGCTTCTTTATTGTTGATTATTGCATTTAAATAAAAAGTAGATGTGTCATAATAAATATTTTTACCTGGGTTATTTATATCAATTAAAGCTAATTTTGAATATTCGACACTTAGTAGCTTATCGTTGGCAATTATAACAGGAGTATTATTGTAATTTCCAATATATTTAACACCTTTGGAGCTTGAATTAATAAATGATTCTTGATAATATTTATAAGATTTAAGTGTATCATTAGAAATAACTGTATTAAACTTATTTAATAATGTTGAGAAGAAGTATGAATTTAGGTTATTCTCATCTATCAATGTAAATGTAATATCTAAAGGTATTGGTAAGCTATCTCTATCTTTTGAAGTTGGAGGAGAATACCTTTTAAAATCTTTCGTTGTATAACCAAAACCAGTTCTACTAATTAGTAGTGAAATTGTACTATCAATGAGTGCTTCATTTATATCTGAAGCTCTTACAATTAAATCAAAATCTTTAAAGTTTGATAGTGTAAAGAGTGAACCTGATAAAGATGCCCCTACAATTAAACTATCATTGACAGCTACAAATTTTGGTTCATAAGCATAGTATGACTGGCTTTCTTTATAGTACATTGATAAAAAAGAATCAATAGTTTGAAATTCTTTATTTAATTTATTTATCTTTAAAGCATTATTATTATAAAGAAAATCTTCATTAGCATTAATAACATAAATATTTTTATTATCATTAACTAACTTCATTATCTTATTCTCAGTAAATACTATTTCAAAAGTATCCTTATGAAATTTAGCTACTGATTTTGGAGAAATTATATATTTTTGATTATTGTAGCTATGAAGTAAATTTACCTTTTTTGTAAATTCACATTGTTCACAAACAGGAAGTACTTCCAAACTATTAACTTCTTGATTTAACGATAAATATTTTAACTGACCTGTGTTTATTTTGTTAGTATATGTATATATGAATAAGGTATCCTTGTGAAAAAGATTATAAATATTATTTAAATTTAAAATTTTTTCATCTTTAGATAAAAGTATGTCTTTTTTTGAAAAGTTATACCTATTTATCAAATTAATGCTTTCATCGTTGAAGACAATAAAGTATTTGTCATTTATATAAAAGTCTCTACCAAATTGTTTAAAATTATTTTGGTTTAACCAAGAATCACCAAAATTAACTGAGTACAAAAGCTCTCCGCTTGATAAAAGAGCATACAGAGTATCATTAAATGAAACCATTTTATTAATATGGTAATAATAGCTTAATGATTTTAATTCGAAGTTTTTATTTTCTCCTTTGTAAATAACGCCATTTTTGCCATAGGCAATCCATTGTTTTCCATTCGAAATCACACCCGTGAACTCAGGAGTAATTGGTTTAAACTCAAAAAAGTCTTTAGCTAAGATATTTGCGTAAACTATTAAAAAGAATATTAGTGCTTTCATATCTAATCTCCGTTTAATTAATTAAAGAGTGGTGGCAAAACTCTAACTAAAAATTTAAAGTTGCACCAATTTGATTGATTAGTTTTGCACCTCTATTTCAATAAATACAATTTAATAAATTCTTACTGAAAGTAAGATTATTTCCATATTATACAATAATATTGGACTGTGCTTCTACGCCAATAAGTTGGCTAATTCAAATAAATAGCTGTGCAACTGTTTTTTATTGCTCCAAGTAGCCACAAGAGGAGTGTAGGTAAGCTCGTGGTATATCCTGCCCACCATCACATCGGTTTTGCCTTGTATTATGGCATCTACTGCAGCAACTCCCAGATGAGAGGCAAGGACGCGGTCTTTTACTGTAGGACTTCCACCACGCTGTATATGCCCTAGCACAGCTGCTTTTGCATCTAATTGGTATGTATCTTTTAGCTTTTGGGCAAGCTCGGGAGCTCCACCCATATCGCCACCTTCTCCAATAATAATAATTACACGAGTATTTGTACCGAGAGCCAGTATTCTTTCATGGATAATTTCAAGATTGGTAACTGCCTCAGGAACTGAAATATATTCCGCACCACAAGCAATACCTACTTCCATAGCAATATGCCCTGCGTGCCTCCCCATTACCTCGATTATAAATACCCTACCGTGGGAATCGGCAGTATCGCGTATTCTATCAATTGCTTCGGCAGCAGTATTAAGTGCTGTATCATATCCTATCGTGTAATAAGTACCAAATAAATCATTATCAATGGTGCCGGGAGTGCCTACTATCTGAATTTGATGCTCTGTATAAAGAGCATGAGCACCATGGAACGTACCATCACCTCCACATGCTATGACTGCATCTATGCCAAATTCACGGAGATTCTTCGCAGCTTTTGCTCTACCTTGCTCAGTACGGAACTCCTCAGAGCGTCTGGTTTTTAGAATAGTGCCACCTTGAGCTATAATATTCACAGTTCGTTTTCTATCCAATTGTGCAAACTTGCCGTCAATCATTCCTTGGTAGCCACCACTAATGCCCCAAC
>VYMC01000159.1_pt1 | contig 23385 bp, 22 predicted proteins | sample 5115301 | NCBI WGS metagenome assembly VYMC01 (sample SAMN12291802, study PRJNA351875) | freshwater metagenome | isolation source: freshwater lake | place: USA: Michigan, Wintergreen Lake | collected 2013-08-08 | reverse complement strand
GATACATGGCAAAAAGGAGTTGCACAGCTTTTAGTAAAGACTTCACTTTGTATTGTTGCAAAATTGTCAGAAGTGAGTGTCGTTTTTACAGCTGGTTCGCAAGTGCTTACTATATCACATGATGTTGCAGTTATAATCCATCCTATTACTGCCAATATTAATAGTGCTTTTGATTTCATTTTTGTTCCTTTTATTAATCTGGTAAATTATCTCTACCCCATTGGTAGTTGTATCCGCTAAGTCGCTCTTCTTCAAGAGGTTTAAAGCTTCTTATGAAAGAATTTGCTACTAGCTTGTATTCTTTTTCCTTGAAAGAGAATACTTTAGTTTCGTCAACGTAAGTGAAGTGTGCATTTTTAGAATCATTTATTCTTCTATTGCCACGAGTTCTTACCTTTATATCAAACATAAACTTAGATTTTTCTGCTATAATTTCTAATTCAGAATTAGTATGATAGTTTTCAATTTCTTCTGAATTAATGTACTCTTCCCAAAGTGGTAAAGTACCTAAATTTTTAAAGCCGTTATTTATGAAGCCAAGAATCTTGATTGCACCCTTGTAATGACTATCTTTTTCTTTGATTGTTTCAAATATAAGAGCATGAGTACGTTCTCCAATTTTTGCAAATAGGGGAACTGATAGTTTGCCGTATGCACCAAAAGTACCAAGTGCTTTATTTTCATGTAGCAAGAACCACTTTCTACCTTTATTTTGGAAGATAGCAGCACCCACTATAGGAGCGTTAGTAGGGTTATTCTCTAAATTATCTTCATTTTCATCTCTTAAACTGGTTGTGGTAATTACAACAATGTATAAATTGCTATCCTGTTCGAATATATGAGCTAATAACAATTTAGTATGTATATTACCATCTGCTGATATTTTAGATTGAAACTGTTGCGATAAATTCCCTTTGGCTTTCCATCTTGATATACGAGAAGTTGTATCGAAATTACCATAAAGGATATCCATTATTTTCTTCTCTGATATAATGTCCTTTCCTAATTTCCATTTGAAAAGACTATCATTAAAATCTACTGTGATATCTACTTCTTTATCTAAATCATTTGCTAGTTTATTGCTTTGTTCATCAATGAGTTTAACGTTCTCTTGTTGGTTTTCACAAGCTACGAAAATAAGAAGTACTGAAAAAAGGTATATTAATTTAATCATACTTTCTTCTTACGATATACATTAATGTTTTTCTTAAATTCATTGTAGTCAGTTTTATCAAGCTCAATAGCTTCATCAAGTACAGTTGCAAGATTGATAAATTCAGTTTCAGAAAATTCCTTAAAGGTAAAGTGTCTTACTATTTTAAGTTCATGTCCTGTTACCAAGTTACTAGTTTCCTTCAATCGTAAGCCCTGCCAAAATCCGACTTGGATTTCATTATTCTTAGTTGCTGAAAGAAAACAAAGATTATGGTTAAGAGCATAAAATGGTACCCCATACTTCATGCTTTCGGTTATTCCTATATGAGAGTCTAGTATAAATTCACGAACCTTAAGGTAATTATCTTGCAAATCTTCCCTTATTGAACCTATGTATTCATCAATTGTCTTCTTCACTTTGCAATATAAGAAACAATAGAGAAATAATTGTTTGCTACTTTGATGAGTTTGTCTTTACAAGATTGCCGATTTCAGCAGAAATTAATATTATTACGGATGAATAGTATATCCAAAATGCAATTGAAACAATAATCGCGTATGTACCGTAGAATTTACCATAATCTGCTAATGTATATAGATACCATGTAAAGCCGATTGTTGAAATTTCCATTGCTAATAAGCAAACTGCTATAGATGTAAATCGAGCCAAGCGTGGAATTTTTGAGTTTGGTACGTAACTAAATACTAAATAGTAAAGTACAAAACCACAAAGCAAAGTAAAAGTCTTTAGTATTGCACCACCAATTAGCCAATGAAAACTAGGGTGTAGAAATTTCAATAATACATCATGAGCAAAGTTAACTATTGGAAGTGCGTAAGAATACAATACTATTAGTATTGCAAACAGTATCACAAGTAGAATATCTTTCAATCTATATAAAAAGAATATTCTTTTAGATTCTAAATCAAAGACAGTATTAAGTGCAGTTCGTATTGTACTAATGAGGGTTGAGGAAATCCAAAGTAGAATGATAATACCAATAAGTCCAACATAACTACTTTTATTGAAAATGGTATTAACTTCCTTTATTACTTCTTGTACTAAAGTATTAGTACTTTCTGTTGTAGGTAATAATTCCTTTGAAAGAATTGTAATTAGCTCAATAATCTTTTCGATTGGGAAAATTGTAGTAAGTATGTACATTAATACAAGTATCAATGGAAATAAGTACAGCAATATATTGAAGGATATTCCCGAAGCCATAATGAAAGTATTGTGAGCTTCAAGTTTTGAAAGCAATTGCTTTAACCATTCGATTATTTTATTTATTATCTGCATAAGTTCATAAATTACATTCTGCAAAAGAATAATTATTGAAAATTAAGCAAAACATAGCAATTTCCTTGGCAGTCCTTTCAATTCTGTGGCTTATGCAGAGTTGTGCAGTAGTTCAGGCACCATCTGGTGGTCCTAAAGATACAACTGCACCTACTATAACTTTTTATAGTCCCAATAACTACACTACAAACTTCAAATCTGATAGGATTAGTTTAGAATTCAATTCATATATCAATAAAGCTAACTTTTTAGAGAATCTTATCATTACACCCAATCTAAGGGTAAAGACTGATTGGAGTGGAAAGGAATTAGATTTGATATTCGTAGATACTCTACTGCCAAATACTACTTACTCTTTTCAATTAGGAACTGAATTTACAAACTATTTAGGAAATAAGCCGCTTAGTGCTTTTAATTTAGTCTTTTCTACCGGTAGTCAAATAGATTCTGGTATGATTGAAGGTCAAGTAATATCACAAAAGAGAGAAAATACTGCACTTCTTGCTTACGATATTAGCAAGCTAAATCTTGATACTTTAAACCCATCTAAAGTTTATGCCAACTACTTTGTTCCAATCGGTACAAATGGTAAATTTAACCTTTTTGGTTTAAAGCCAGGTTTGTATAGATTAATGGCAATAGAAGATAAACAAAAGGATAAGTTGTTCACCTATAATCAAGATGGCTATGGCTCATATTACAAGGATATACAGATAAATGACAATACTGTAAGAAATGTTGAGATAAACATCGGTACTCCTATAGATAATCTTCCTCCTAGAATTGTTTCTGTTAGGCAGGTAAGTAGCAATGTTGTAAATATTGAGTTTTCAGAACAACTTGATACAAATTCATTATCAAATGACTTTATTGAGCTAATTGAAAAGGAAAACAAAGAAATCTACTTACCAATTGCATATAAGTTTGTAAATGCTAGTAATATCGCTTTGTTGCTAAATAAAAAACTTGAAATAGAAAAAGAGTATCTGATTATTAAAAGTAAATCTTTTCATAAAATAAAAGATTTAAGTGCAAATACTTTCGATACTTCCAAGTTAGATATTAGCTTTTTTTCAATTAGAAATGCAATAGATACCTTAAGTAATGTAATTAAAGTTTCAATAGGTGATTCAGCTAAAGATATTGGCTTAAAACAACAAATATATATCCAAAGTGAAGGTTTTATAACTAATAAATCTCTTACAACTAAACTGAGAGATAAATCTGGCAATGATCAAAAGCATAACTTAATAAAAATTGACGATGCAAATTATAAGCTTAATGCTGATCTAAAAGAAAAAACAGAATATACATTTGAAATTAATATTGATACAAGTCCTAATGGGACAAAGACAAATAAAAAAGTGAAGTTTACTACTAAGGCAGAAAATATTGGTACAAATGTGAAAGGCAATATTGACTCAATACCATTTTGCAAGGGATTATTGTATCTTGTAGCAAGAAATAAAGCTAATCAAAATGCTTATAAAGTAAATGTAAATAGTTCTGAATTTGAATTTTTAAATCTAAGCCAAGATGAATATACATTCTATTGCTTTTGTGATGAAAATGGAAATTCAAGTTTGGATTATGGTTATCCTTTTCCATTTAAGTTTGCAGAAAGGAAATTTGAATTAGAAGGCAATTTAAAAACTAAACCTAGATGGGATATTGAAAATTTCAAGTTGAGGTATAATGGTAAATAAATTGCTAATTATAGTGCTATGTAGCACCTTGTTTTGTTCTAAGCTAGTAATAGCAAAAGAATGGACTATTGTACGAGCTCTTTCAGAACTTAATACACCCAAAGATGAGTTTGCACCTTATCTTTCAAGCAATCTTAATGATTTAATATTTTCAAGTAATGAATCTGGTTACTCAAATTTTTATATCTCTCAATATAATAGTGGTAGTTTCACAAATAAACGAAAAATCTCTGGCTCAATAAATAAGAAAAGAAATAATCAATCTTATTTAAGTTTTAGCAATGAAAAAAGTGGACTTTTTACTACTTATAATTATAAAAATAGAAAAAGCAAAGTATCTTTATTTAGTTTTAACAAAGATGGTAATAACTACAATACCGGCATAGAACAGCAGTTCTTGGTAAATAAGAAATATTGTGGACAACCCACATTTTCTAAAAGCGGAAATAAATTAGTATTTGTAGCAGAAAACGAAAATAGTAAATTAGATTTGTATATTGTTTATAAAAATTTAGATGGGTCTTGGGCAACACCAGAGGAAATTAAATCTCTCAATACTAGTGATTATGATGAGATGACACCTTCTTTTTCAGGTGAAGATACACTTTATTTCTCCACAGCCGGATATGGAGGTGAAGGAGGTTTAGATGTGTTTTATTCTGTATTTGAAAATGGGTCTTGGGGCAACCCAACTCCACTCAAAGGAATAAATACAGAATTTGATGACACTGATTTTAAAGTGTTAAATAATAGTAATCTTGCAATCTACTCAAGTAATAGTTCTAACGGTTCAGGTGGTTTAGATTTATATTTAGCAGAATTAGTTGAGGTTTCTGAGAAAAAAACACCCAATCCTTTGACTATTGAACTAATAACTTCAGATTTGAAATTAAGAGTTAAAAAGAATATAATCAAGATGCCTTTTAATTTTATTCAAAATTATAATATGGTTTATCACCCAATTTATTCAGAGAATCCTCTTGATTACAATTTTGTTGTTGATTATTTGAAATCAAATCCAACTGAAAATCTTACTTTGCTTATAAGAACTCTCAATAAGCCAGAGCTTGATACAGGTGCCAACTCTAAGTATAAAGCTGATTTGCGTGTTAAAGAAATAACCGACAGATTAATCATTGTAAATAATATTGAAAAAGATAGGGTTCTACTTAAATATGAATACGTTGAGAATCTAGAAAATGCTAATATCCTACTGCTTTTTGAAAATAACTTGAATGCATATTATCCGTTAAGCACAGATACAATTAGCTTGCTAAAATCAAAAGTAGATTTCAAAGTTAGTAATTCAAATTTAAATAATGTTCAAGCAAAAGCGAATATTGGTGGAATCTCCTACAAACTGGATTGCACTATTAACGGCAATATTGTAACAGTTGATTTGCAAAGTCTTGAAAATAAATTAGAAAATGTAAATGAATTAGTTATCACAATTAGCTGTAATGAATTCAATTTAGTCAAAGATTATACATTAGATATAATTAAACAGAGTCAAGTTACGAAGAGTGAAGCTATGGTAGCAGGAAAAAGTTACGAAATTTACCCATTTGCCATAGAAAATGAAAATGATTTATCTCTTTTAAAATTGGATGCGCAGATTCTAAAAGAAAATAGTTCTTTACTTTTTTATATGCATGATTCACCCGACAATACTTCACAAGAAGCTGGTAAAGCAATGCTAAAAATATTGGATAAAAGTATGATAAAGTATAATATAGTTAAAGAAATAACCAACAAAGAAGTAATGAAGTGTACTAATTGCTTCTATCTATTAATAGCAAAGTAGATTATAAGCTACGTATTACGTGCTTTACTACACCTTGAATTTGAAATTGTATATAATCACCTATCTCGATGGGTAGAAACCTATCATTTGCTGCAAAAAGATAAGTTCTTCCTTCAATAATTCGATATTTTTTAACTGTCATTTCGCCATTTAAGGACGCAATTACAATTTTGCCATCTTTAGGTGGCTCTACTTTATCTATTATTAATACATCACCATCATGAATATTCTCTTTAATCATAGATTCACCACTTACTTTAACTAGAAAGCAGTTTTTAGGATTAGGCATTAGTAGAGCATTCAAATCAATAGAGTAGACTTCCCTTTCAAAGACACTCTTTCCTATACCAGACTTGTGAGTGGCATTAAAAAGCGGTGCCTCAAAGTTGTATTTCTTCTGTACTTCAATTACTTTTTTTACTTTCATCAGCTTTATTATTTTCAAGAAAAATTTGTCTTATATTAGCCACAATAACTGTGCCTATATGAAAACAAGCTGATTAATTGAAAGAATGTACTACTTTCTTAACTACTCCAAGTATTTTAAAATCAATGAGTTCGGAAAGATTTATAGGTACAAATTGAGAATTATCACTCTCCAAATAAGCAACTTCATCTACTATCCTATGATAACGAATAGTAAGATTGTTGTTCAAATCTACTACTGCTAAATCGCCATCTTTTGGTTCGATTGAAGAATCAACTACTAAAATATCACCATCTTTTATATCAGTTACAAAAGGTGAGTCACCATTCATTTTAGCAAAAAAAGTTGCGTTAGGTCTCTCTACCAGGAACTCATTCATATCTAAATGAGTTTCTATAATTTCACTTTCAACCGGAATTGGTATCCCTGCAGCTACGCTCATCATATAGAAAGGCACTTCTACTGATGACTTTGGCTCATAGCCAATTAGCTCAATTTCTTGAGTTTGTGTGTTATTCATGATGCTTCCCCATTATGCTGTTTTATGGTTTTATTTCCCCCTGAAACGAAAACCATTAGGCAAATATATTAATTTTCCACAACATAGAAAAGAACTTTAACTAATTGAGGTAAGCATTAACTTTCACAAGAAGTTATGTAGGAGAGTGCCAAGTTTCATGTCGTAATAACTTAACTTTTCAAAGATAAGATAACTCTTAGAGCAAGAAGTAATTTCTTAATATTAAATTAACTACTTCTTAATCATAACTTTATAGTGAGAGATTATTTTTGCAAACTGATTAATAAGGTGAAATATGCAAGAAATAAATCTAAAAGAGTTAATTAATAGCAAAGTGTCAAACTTTGAAACTAAGTTTCCTAGACCTATTAGAAATCTTATTTTGGGATTCTTGAATAAAGTATTTCACATTTCGGAAATAAATAACTTTATCATTAAAAATACAGATAAGTATAGCTTTGAATTTATAGATGAGTTATTTGAAACACTTGACTTTTCATATTATGTTGCAGCAAAGGACAAAATTAAAATTCCAGCTGAAGGCAAATTAATAGTTGTAGCTAATCACCCACTTGGAGCATTAGATGGATTAGCATTGGTAAGGGCTGTTGGAGAAGTAAGAAAAGATGTCAAGATTGTAGCAAATGACCTTTTATTAAATCTTACTAATATAAAAGACCTCTTTTTACCTTTTGATTTATATTCATTTTCAGCACAAAAGAGAAATCTAATGTTGATTGAGGAAGCTTTACAAAAAGAAGAGGCAGTAATATTTTTTCCTGCTGCCGAGGTTTCTCGTCTTACTGTAAATGGTGTTAGAGATAAAAAATGGCAAAAAGGTGCAATTAGATTAGCTAAGAAATTCCAAGCCCCTGTACTTCCTATATTTGTGAAAGGAAGAAACTCATTGATGTTTTACCTTCTTTCATGGCTCAATAAAGGATTCTCTACATTTTTACTTCCACATGAAATGTTCAAACAACGTGGAAACAACATTACTTTGCAAGTAGGAAATGTAATAGGAAATAATGTATTTAGAAACTCACCACTCAATGAGGAACTAAATGTAAAGTTACTTAAAAAGCACTTATATAATATTGGTAAGAATAAGAAAGAAATCTTTGAAACAGAGAAAACTATCATCCATCCACTTGCAACTAAATCGTTAAAGCTTGAATTATCACTAACTAAAAAGCTTGGACTTACTCGTGACGGAAAGCACATTTTTCTTGGAACTTATCCCACTATTAACAATTTATTAAAAGAAATAGCAAGGTTAAGAGAAATTACTTATCGTAAAGTAGGAGAAGGTACAGGCAATAAAAGTGATGTAGATAATTATGATAAGTTCTACAAACATATTATTCTTTGGGATGATAATAACTTAGATATAGTCGGCTCATATAGACTTGGATTATGTAGTGAAATTCTTAACGAGACTTCAACTACTGATTCTTTATATACTTCATTACAATTCAAATTTACTAATGAAATGCTGCCTATCTTACAAGAATCATTAGAAGTAGGACGCTCATTTATTCAACAAAGATATTGGAATAGCAATGCTTTAGATTATCTATGGCAAGGTATTGGAGCACTACTAAATGAACTTAATAATGTTCGATATTTGTATGGTACTGTCTCAATTAGTGATAATTATCCAGAAGATGCTAAGAACTTAATAATTGAGTACTATAAAAAGTGGTATGGAGATAAAAGGGAGTTAGCCACAGCAAAGAATAAGTATGTTACTAGCCAAGCTAAGCTAATTCAAGCCAAAGAGTTACTTACTGGTAAAACTCCAGAGGAAGATTTCAAGAATATAAAAAACGCCCTTAGAAATTTTAATCTATCAGTTCCGGTATTACTTAGAAAATATACAGATATCTGTGAGTATGGCGGAGTTACTTTCCTTGATTTTGGAGTAGATTATTCATTCGGTAATTCTGTAGATTGTTTTATATTGGTTGACTTACATCAAATAAAGAAAGAATTTGCTGAACGCTACTTAAACCAAAAAAGCTTTGTAAAAACAAAAGAACTTGAAAGTGCGTAGCTTTGAATAAAGCTTATGTAAAAATAGATACACCAGAATATAGAAATGTGCTTATCTTAACAAAAATGTAAAAATAGACACATTACAACCAATCTATTTTAACAAAAATGTAAAAATAGATACACTTATAATTTTAAATGTGTCTATTCTGACAAGATAATTTTAAGAACTTATCAAGAAATATATTTATCAATGAAAGTAATTGCTAAATTCTGTTGATTCTAAACCACTATTATAAGCAAGCTCAGATACTGGTAGAAAAATCAAGTCAATTCCATCTACTTTCTTATATCCAAACTTGTCCATAGTTGTTACTAAAGCAGAACTAAGCTTATTTTGAGTACAAAAGTAAATCAGACTTTTCAAATCTGAAGGATGCTCATAAAATCTGTTACTCCATTTTATTTCAGCACACCATATTGGTTTAAAGTATTTATTTTCAATTGAGACTATATCTACTTCACCTTCTTTCCTGCCATTCTTCCAACTTGAGTACTTTAGTTCTTTATTAGCTTGATGCAACCATTGAGAAAAAACAATATTCTCAACTAATCTACCAACTTCATTATCAGTTTCTATAACAGGTGAGAACATCGCAGTTCTTAGCGAAGTATTTGTTAGATAAACTTTGAAATTAACTAATCTTTTGAAATTTCTAGCTGTTACATCAACCTTATGTATTACTTTTATAAGAAAAGCAGCTTCAAGGTATTCCAAATATTTTTTTATTGTCTCTTTATGCAAACCACTATCTTTTGATATTTTATCATAAGAGAATTCATTACCAGTATTATAAGCTACATATCCAAAGAAACTATTTAATTCTTGAACATCCCTTATTCCATATAAACTTGGCAAATCTCTAAGCAAAACCTTGTCTATTATATCTGTTCTTACGTACTTGCCCATTTCATTTTGAGCACTTTTATTAAGGACTACCTCAGGGTAGCCACCATAATTCAAATACTCGAAGAATTCTTCATTTAAGGTTCTAGTATTTAAAGCTTTGTAAAATGGTATTTGTTTTCCGCTTAATTCTATTCTATCTATATAAATCAGATTATCTAAATCTTTTAAATTAATGTACTCTTTAAAAGTAAGGGGTGGTAGTAAAAAGTCAGTAAACCTACCAGCGCCACTTTCAGAACTCTGCAATTTTAAAGCAGCAGCAGCTGAACTAGAAACAATAAATTTAGTATTTGGATAGCTATCTACTAATACTTTTAAATGCCTTTCCCAATCTTTTAAATACTGTATTTCATCAAAGAAGACAAAGCAACCATCTATAGAGTCTTGTTTAATAGCAGACAGGGATAACTTCATTAAGTCTTCCAAGCCAAGGTGCATATATATTGGGTTCTCAATGCCAATGAAAATAATTTTATGAGGATTTACCCCTTCATCAATTAATTCTTGTATTGCATGGAGCATCATTACAGTCTTACCAACACGCCTTGGTCCCATTAGGACTAATGCTCTCTTTATATCTCTGACTTTCAAGCTCTTATAGAAAGAATCAAAGAAGTATCTTTTCCTTAATTGCCTATACTCTTCATGGATTCTCCCTTTAATCCACCAAGGATTGTCAAATTGAATTCTTTCAACTCTTTTTTCTGTAGGAATAACAGTGTTCATTTTTAGATTTTGGCATTATTCATGCACAAACTTACAAAATAGATACATTACAACCAATCTATTTTGACAAATATGTAAGAATAGATACATTTATAAAATTTAATGTGTCTATTTTGACAAAATATAAAACTTAGAATAATTAAAGTCTATGATAACAAAAAAACCCTAACACATTAAGTATTAGGGTTTTATTAAATTAGGAGTGGTCTTTGTTTGGCTTATGCCACAGCTTGCTTTACGATAGCAGTGAAAACTTCTGGCTTATTCATCGCAAAATCAGCCAACACTTTTCTATTGATGATAATGTTCTTTTCTGCTAAAGCATGTATCAATCTTGAATAAGTTGTACCGTTCATTCTTGCAGCTGCATTGATACGTACAATCCAAAGAGAGCGATATTGACGCTTTTTAAGTTTTCTGCCCACGTAGGCATGTTGGAGACCTTTTTCAATGTGGTTCTTCGCAATAGTCCAGACGTTTTTTCTTTTACCCCAATAACCTTTTGCAAGTTTGAGGAATTTCTTTCTTCTGGCACGCGAAGCTACTTTATTGACACTTCTCATTTATTTAACCTATTATTTATTAAACAAAAAATTATACATTGGGAGAGCTTCATTTCCCCAAATGCATTGTATAGAGCTTTTAAGAACCTGGAAGTAGGTTCTTTAATTTAGGCACATCAACCGCAGCAACCATAGTCATTTTACCAAGGTTACGCTTTCTCTTACTATTCTTTTTAGTAAGGATATGGCTTTTAAATGCTTTAGCTCTTTTGAAACCACCACTGCCTGTCTTTTTAAAACGTTTTTTTGCAGCAGAGTTTGTTTTCATTTTTGGCATTTTACAAATCCTGATTTTAGTAGGACTACAAAGATAGTTATTTTTCCACAATTAGAAAAATTTTAAAGATTTTTTCGTACAATTTTAGTATTATTTCTATATCCTACTAAATACAAAAAACCCTACCAATTAAGTTTGGTAGGGTCAAGTAATTCAATTAGTCTTTTACAATTTAGTAATAGTCATTTCGATTTTTTCGATAGGATTATCACCACTATCTCTTTGTGCATGAACAATTTTATCTGCAATATCCATACCTTCTAATACTTGTCCATAGACAGTATACTGTCTGTCTAAGAACTTTGAATCAGAGGTTACTATGAAGAACTGAGAAGAAGCTGAATTTGGATCTTGAGAACGTGCCGCAGAAATTATGCCCCTTGTATGGCTAGTCTCATTGAACTCTGCTGGTACTTTCTTTTGTTTAGGGTCTCCATAGCCCCAGGTGTTCCTTGGTTTGGATTTAGAATTTGGGTCACCACCTTGTATCATAAATCCAGGTATTACTCTATGGAATGCAGTGCCATCATAGAATTTTTCTGCAACTAACTCATCGAAGTTCGCTGCGTGTTTAGGTGCAATATCTGGGAATGTTTCTAAAGTCATCTCACCAAGCGGTTTACCACCATGAGTAACACTGATTTTGTATTGAGGTCTATCCATTATTTTTTGATTTTGAAAAAAACTAATTGACGAAAATAAGCATTTCTAATGTAGAAATAAATATGAAGCAAATTGTTACTATTTTAACTTAGAAACAGATAGAATTACGGCAAGCTTTCGTGAGAAGTCCTTTCTTGTAGGGATATTGACGTTTTCTCCATTGATTAGCATTGCAGATGAGCCACCACCATCAAGATTAAGAGCATCATAGCAGCCAATATCTTTCATTATTTTAGCAAGTTGCTCTAAAGTGGCTCCGGTTTGATTATTGGATTTCATAGCTGCTTCTACAGTAACAAAGTACAGTTTTGTTTTTGACTTATTGTACCCAATTGCTGTACGTGGTAAGCTACCGTTTATAAATCTACGTGATCGACTGCCTTCAATAGCAGCTTCATGCTTTGCAATACCATTTCGAACTAATCTTGGTGTACCTGATAAGGACATTTCAATGTTACTATTCGAATTTGATTTGAATAAGATTTTTGTATCATTACTCGTAAAGTTTATTAAATCATCTTTAGTTGTAATAATAAATCCATTCTCAGGAATTTCAACAGCACCTGAATCAAGCTTACGAAGATATTTGATGCTAATTTCTTTATTGATTACTTCCGGACTTGTGTACTTAAATAAGTACTTTTTGTATTTGTATTCCTTGTTAATTTTTGAATAAATTGAATATACATCATTGAAAATTTTTGCAGAATCAATTATTGCAATTTCAGTGGAATCTTCTACTTCCTCAACTTGTTGCTTTGCTTCTTGAATTGCTTCATTTACCTTTTTTTGAATCTCATCAAGATTGACCTTGCCAAGGGTATCAGCATAATAGCGATTGTATAAAACTGTTTGCAAGCTATCACCACGCCTATTTAAACTCTGAATAGTAAGTGAGTCCTTTCCATTTTTTAAAACAATTTCAAAGTCTAATCTATCAATAAATGGCTCGCAATTGGAAATGTAAAAACTACTCCACTCTTTATACTTATTTTTATTTACTAGTTTGGAATCAATTACTAAGGGACCTACAGGATAGTTTGTACCAGCTTGCCAGAATGAGCCATTAATAGCTGCTAAAGTATTAGTTTTATTGATAGAATCGTAGTCAGCAACGAATTTGTGAAGTCTTTCTCTTTCGGATAACTTATTGTAGGGTTTTAGTATCTTAACTGATAAACCATTCTGTTCTAAATCAATTTCAACTACATGAGCTTTTGTGGTAGTTGTTACTTTTCGTTTATATCTTTTTTTCTTCTTTTTGTAAGTAACTTGTTTTGTTGATTTGAATGCATATACTTTGTATTTCACCCCGTTTGATAATTCTTTTGATTGAAGAGTTTCAGCACTTAAACTATTGAAAAATAAAAGAGTTGTAAATACTGTAAGTATTACAGATAGATAAATGTAGTATTGATTTTCAGAACGGATTTGCTTCACTCCAGCCAAAATTATTTGTAATTTGCTTTTTTAATTAGCTCAAAAATAAGATGAACTTTGAAACAATACTCTTTGAAGTGAATAATGAGATAGGATTTGCTCTAATTACACTCAATAGACCAGACAAACTTAATGCACTCAATAAGCAATTATTTGATGATTTGAATAATGCAATAGCAATTATAGAAACAAATGATAATATAAAAGCAGTAATTCTTACCGGTTCTGGTGCTAAAGCATTTGCTGCTGGAGCAGATATTGTAGAGCTTAACCAATGTGATAAAAATACAGGTAGAGTATTTTCAGAGTATGGCTCAAAAGTGATGTTACGCCTTGAACAACTTCGCAAACCGGTAATAGCGGCTGTTAATGGATTTGCACTTGGAGGTGGGTGTGAGCTCGCTATGTCATGCCATATTCGTTATGCCTCTGAAAATGCTATTTTTGGTCAACCTGAAGTAGATTTGGGAATTATACCCGGCTACGGTGGTACTCAAAGACTAACTCGATTAATTGGGCTTTCTCGTTCTATGGAATTAAATCTTACAGGGAAAAAAATAAATGCTCAAACTGCATTTGCTTACGGATTGGTTAGCGAGGTATTTCCACAAGAAGAATTGTTGAACAAAGCTATTGAACTTGCAACACTTATTTGTAGTAAAGCAAAATTGGCAGTAAATGCAGTAGTTGATACAGTACTAATCTCTCAACAGCTCTCACCAATGGAAGGATTGGCTTATGAGTCAATCAAATTTGGGCAGGTTTGTGGTACAAACGACTTCAAAGAAGGCACAACTGCATTTTTGGAAAAACGTAAAGCTGAATTTAAAGGAAATTAATCAGCTTGATTTTCAATTTTGTATATAATACTTTTCTAATAGCCCCAATATATCTTCTAATGGGGCTTTTTAAGATATTAAACCCAAAAATTGCTATTAGAGAAAAAAACTGGTTGCCTTTATTAAAAGAATTACCAAAAAAGGCAATTCATATAAAACGAATTTGGTTTCATGTTGCTTCAATGGGAGAGTTTGAACAAGCTAAACCTATAATTGAATACTTAAAAAAGAACTACTATGGATTAGAAATTATTACAACTTTCTATTCTCCATCTGGTCTTGAAAATCAAAAAGATTACCCATTAGTTGATTATATGCTATACATGCCTTTTGATTTCAAACCTTTTGCTCGTTTATTAATAGAAAAGATTTCCCCTTCTGTAGCTGTATTTATTCGTTATGATTTATGGTACAACCACCTTTCCATTTTAAAAGAACAAAGAATACCTATAATGTTGGTGTGTGCAACTAAATCTAATAGCCAGATATTCAACAATAATTCTTTAATTGGAAGTATTTATATCAATTCACTTCGTAAGCTTGATTATATCTATACTGCTGGGAAAGACCATAGTAAGTATTTCCGAGGACTTGAACTCGATGCTAAAATTATTAATTCACATGATACTCGCTTCGATAGAGTTATAAAAAAAGTAAATGAAAATTCATTTAGCGATAAATCCCTTACTGAATTTACAAAAGATAAAATAGTGCTTGTAGCTGGAAGCACATGGAAAGAAGATGAAAATCTTTTATTTGAGTTCTATGATAATGTAAAGCCAAAAGTTGGGAGTTTGTTTCTCATTATAGTTCCACACGAGCCAACAACAGAAAATATCAAAAGAATTATGAATAAAAGAAAAGATGTAATTCTTTATAGTGAATATGAAAAAACAGATAATGATTTGAATAATAAAATATTATTAATTGATAGTATTGGTAAATTACTCTCTCTATATTCCTTAGCTAATTATGCTTATGTTGGTGGTGGCTTCAGTGGAGGACTTCATTCTATAATTGAACCTGTTGGCTATGGCTTGCCAACTTTTTTTGGAACTAATTACAGCAAATCTTCAGATGCAAAGTATTTGATTGATAAAAAAACAGTATTTACCGTAGCAGATAGCGATATATTAGGTGATATATTTCTTAAGATTTATAAGAAACAAGAACTATACTCAGAGATACATGATAAGAACTCTGCTTATGTATTCTCTGCCAACGGAGAAAGTGTGAAAATTGCTAAAGATATTATGCAGATAGTTGAAAAGAAACTCAATTAGGTATTAGATTTAAGTGCATAGTTTCTGAATAATAAACTGCACATAGTCCATAATCACTTTCATCTAATTTTATTGTGCCCATTTGGCCATAACAGATTTCAAACTTTAACTGTCCAGTATTGAGTTGCTCAAGGAATTCTTTTTTGATTATAATTGAATCTATTGCAGAGCCATAAAAAATCTTTCTAACATTGCCTGTTGTTAGAATCACACGAAAGAAATTTGTATCAGCTAAGCTTTTATTCAAGCTAATCTTTAAATCTTCACTTTTCTTTATTGTAGAGTTATTTACTGGTGAAATTAAACTAAAATCTCCTTTTGGAGAAGCTGTTACTATTTCCATTCCCGGAAAGCGTGAAGAACCAAATGTTTTAAGATAGTATAAAGAATCAAGTTTTTCTTTATTTAGTGGTTGGTAATAACCAGAACCAATAGAGAAAATATCTCCAAAAAGGAGTTTATAGCCATAAATTTGCTCAATTGACATTGAAGGAATTTGCTCATTATTCAATAGCATTATACCTGCAGTAACATAATTCAGCTTCTCACTGTAGAATAGACCAATTACTTTAGAATTATTAACTCTATTGCCAGTAGAGTCGTAAGTATAGTCGCTTGAGATATAGACCCTACCTTTATAGTAAGACCAAAAAATCTCAGGTTCGGTTTTGAACATTGGTATAGTTTCATAGAAATTAAGTACATTACTATTGTTAACTGGCTCATCTTCACAAGAAATTAGTAATGTAATTAATGCTAAGTAGCTAAAAAATTGACTTTTGTTCATTTTCAAAATTAAGTATTCTTTTTAAAAAACTTAGACGATGAAACTCTGTAATTCCAAATTCTTTTATTAAATGTATATGTTCTTTGGTTGCATAAGCTTTATGTTTGGCAAAATTATATTGAGGATATTTCTCGTGCATTTCAGTAATAATGATATTATCCCTATAAACTTTTGCAATTATAGAAGCAGCAGCTATACTAATTGAGATACTATCACCCTTTACAACAGGTAATTGGTCTTTCATTGAACTAATTTTGAAGTTTCCATCAATAAGAAGAAATTCCGCTTCGTTTTTTAAGCTTTTTGTTGCAAGTTGCATTGCCTTCTTGGCTGCATTTAGGATGTTGATCTCATCAATCTCTTTAGCATCAATTACTCCAATACCATAGTCAAATTCATTAGTTAGGAAGTTGTAAAGTTCTTCTCGTTTTGATTTACTAAGCTGTTTCGAGTCATTAATACCTAGTTTTAATAATGACTTCTTATTAGGTAAGTTTATTGCAGCTGCAACGACACCACCAGCAAGGCATCCTCTGCCAGCTTCATCAATGCCTGCAATTGATACATATTTTTTTTTATACTTATTTTCTAATGAAAAGTCGGGTAACTTTCTAATCATTAATCAATTTAAGAAATTCCTGTCTTAAATTAAGTTCTCTTAGTAAATAGCCACGCATAACTGAGGTAACCATTTCAGACTTCATCACCACTCACTCCACGAGCAATCATACAATAATGTCGAGAGCGGATAACAACACCAAGTGCCTTAGGTTTTAATAATTCAACTAAAAAATCAGCAATTTGCTCACCTAGTTCTTCTTGAATTTGTCCACGACGAGAGAACCATTCTGTAATGCGTGTAAGTTTAGATAGCCCTATAACATACTTCCCAGGTATATAACCAATTGCGGCGGTGCCAGATATTGGCTGCCAATGATGAGAGCAAAGAGACTTTACTGTAATACCCTTCGATATTATCAGTTCATTTACTTCCTTCCTATTTGGGAATACAGTTAGCTTAGGAGGATTAGTATAACGACCTATTAGTAACTCATTAACATACATTTTTGCAAGGCGACGAGGAGTCTGAGTAGAGTTTGGGTCATTTCTATCAATTCTTAGAATATCAAGCACTTCGACCAATTTACTCTCTAATCTTTCTACCATTTCTTTTCTTTCATCATCGCTAATTGGTTCATTTCCGTTAGCATCAAATAATCCTTCACCATAGCTGTTTGTAGTAGGAAATTTGTGCTCTATTCCGTGCTCATCTTCATATTCTTCTTCTGTCAAATCGTACGAATTGAAAACTTTTATATTTTGATTATTGATAGTAGTATTATCATCATTCTGTAATAATTCTGAACCCATTTATCCTTGCCTTTGCTGCAAGCTACTTGCTTGTAAATTTATTAAGTTTAACTTCTTCTCCAAAGTACTCAGCAAAACTATTTGCTGTCTCGTAGAGCTTTAATTTATACAATTTACCATTTTTGATTTTATTTTCAAGTTGTCTCCAGAAAAGAACAATCAAATTCTCTACCGATGGTATATAGCCACTAAGAAAATCAACATCATAATTTAGATGTTTATGGTCCACATGCTTTATTAATTCATCTGTAAGTACTCTTTTCAAGTATTTTAAATCTATTACATATCCTGTCTCAGGGTCAGGATTACCAGCAATAGTTACTTCAATTTCGTAATTATGCCCATGACCATTAGGGTTGTTGCATTTATCGAAAATTTCTTCGTTTTTTTCTGGAGTAAATTCAGGGTTGAATAATCGGTGAGAAGCTGAAAATTCTAATTTTTTGGTAACGTAAATCATATCTTAGGAACTTGACGTAATCTAATTTTATTTATTTCTTTAATTTTGAGTATGAGATACTTGCAAATTAGCTTACTTTCACTTCTTTTCATTGCTTGTGCTTTTGTAAAAGAAGAAGATAAAACTTCATTTGATTTTAGTAAATATCATAAATCTGTAAAGAATTTGGAAATGGTATTTTCTATAAGCTCCAATATTCCTTCAGTACCGAATGGTGTTAAAGCTAAAGTTGTAATAGCTGGTAATGATTCCTTACAAGCAAGTGTATTCGCTGGATTTGGATTGCAAGTTGCTAAAGTGTTTGCAGATAGTAAATCATTTACTGTTTTTAGTATTTTTGAAAACTCTGTTACTAAAGGTAGCACTACAAAAGAAGAATTAGAGAAATTACTTAAAGTGAGTGTAGAGTTCCCCGAATTTCTCAAAGTCATTAAAGCGGAATTACCTACAGATATAACTAATTATAAAAATATTCGTAGTGGCAATGAAGATGTTGTTGCACTTACAAGAAATTTGGGTGAAATTTCTGAATATATTAGCTTAGAGAAAAAAACTGGAGCTATACGTCAAATTCAAATTAAAAAAAATGGTGAGCCTTTTTCTACAATGATTTATAAAGACTATAAGTTAATAGACGGTGAGCTATTTCCTTCTTCTATTGAAATACAAATAAAAGAAAAAGCAGTTAGTATAAAATTAGATATAGAAGAGATTAAGCTAAACCCAGAGCTACCAAAGAATTTTAGATTTCCTATACCAAGTGATGCCAAAGTAAAGCAATTGAATTGATTAGTAGATTTTATATATTCTCATTTGCATTTAGTTGCTTATATCTATCTTTTATTGAAGCTAAAAGCCAAGAAAAAAATACAGATTCCTTAATAATATCATCAGTTGATAGTTTAACAAAGCAATTTTCAGATAACTCTAAAAAGCAAAAGCAAAAAAAGCAAAGTTTTGATACTATAATTAATTATAGAGCTAATGATAGAGTGCGGCTAAAGCTTAAAGAAAAATCAATGTATTTGGAAGGTAATTCCCAAATGCAGTATAAATCCCAAAAATTAGAAGCAGAAAAGATAAAAATAAACTTTGCTAAATCTACTTTAGAATCTGAATATGGTATCTCTCCAGATGGAAAAAAATTCGGTTTTCCTAAGTTCAGTGAATCAGGCACTGAATACTACGGCGAGGCAATAAAGTTTAACTTCAAAACAAGTAAAGGTTTAATTGGAATGGGGGAAACTTCATTGCAAAATGGCTTTTTCTTCGGTGATAAAATAAAGCGAATTTCTCAGACAGAACTATTTATTAAAGATGGTTGCTACACGACTTGTGATGCTCCTCACCCCCATTATTATTTTGGTTCTTCAGAAATGAAGATGATTGCTCAAGACAAAGTAATGTTAGACCCGATTACTTTCTATGTAGAAGATATACCATTATTTTCACTTCCATTTGGTTTGTTTTTCCCAACAAGAGGAGGAAGGCAATCAGGATTGATTGTACCAACTTATGCATTTACAAGACAGCGTGGTGTCGTATATGAAAACTTAGGATTCTACTGGGCTGCATCGGATTATTTTGATAGTCAAATTACTGCCAGTTTATTTACAAAAGGGGGCTATCTATTAAGAAATAAAAGTAATTGGATATTGAAAGATAAGTATCAAGGTAGCTATGACTTAGAATATGGATATATTCGTGAAAATCCTGAAGTTGGTTTCAATCAAAATTATAGAGTACGGCTAAATCATACCCATAACTTGACACCAAGTGAGAACTTAGTAGTGAACCTAAACTTTTTCTCTCAGAATTTTAATCAGAATACATCAGCAAATCTAAGGGATAGAATCACACAAAATGTTACTTCCAATGGCTCTTATGCTAAAAGCTTTGATAATGGACAATCACTCGCACTTAATTACAATCGCGAACAAAATATAATCAATGGCGGATACACGCAAAATTTAACCGGTGCTTATACAGTTCCTAACTTTACATTGTTCAGTTTATTTGAAAAAGACTTTATTGTAAGCTACAGAGGGCAGACCAATGTTTCTTTTGATAAGCAATATCGTGTATTACAAACTTTATTCCGTGATGGAAGCGTAAGAAATGATACTGGCTTTGTTTTTAACCAAAGAAATTTTATTTCTCATTCACCTCAAATTGCTTACAACTTTCCAAAACTTTGGCATTTCAATATTCAACCAAGCATAAATATGGGTTGGAATACATTTTTTAGAAGAATTGCTAATCGAAGTTTTGACTCTTTAAATAACAGAGTTAATGATGAATACGAGCATGGAGTATTCCAAGAGTATTGGTATAGTTATGGTTTAAACTTACAAACAAAAATTTATGGTTTGGCAAATCCAAAGATATTTGGTTTAAATGCAATTAGGCATACAATAGAGCCAATAATCTCTTGGACAGTAAACCCAGATTTTTCAGGAGCTAATTACAATTTTTATTCGACTTACAAAGATACAAGACGTAATCAAGACGTTAGATTCAGTAGGTATAGTAGTGAAGGCGGTTCAAGAGCACCTGAGTTTGGCGGGCAAAATATTGGTATATCAGTAAGAAACAGAATAGAAACAAAAATAGCACAAAGTGATACTTTGGAAGACAAGCTTATTGAAGTACTTCAATTTGACTTAAATACAAATTATAGACCTACATTAGATTCATTTCGGTTATCACCAATCAATATTAGCTTTCGATCACCTGCACTTACAATAATTAATTTTAATGGTGGGGCAACTCTTAATGCCTACGATGACCAATTAATAATTGATACAGCAAGAGGAGTACGCTTTTACCGTGACGATAAAAACTTTATGCTTTCTAATGGTACTGGGCTTGCAAGACTTACTGATATTAATTTTGGAATTTCAACCGGTTTCAGTGGGAAAGGAATTGGAACACAGCCGAATATACAGAACAATGAAACCAAAAAGAAAGATTCAGTTGGGCTAGGAGAAAGATTTCAAATAAGACAAAATGCAGAATATAAAGAAGACGATATTTTCGCAGAAGAATTAAGTGGTTATACTCCTTCAGCTTTAGATTGGAATCTGAATCTTGGTTTGCAATTTGCTTATAGAGAACCTCAAAGAGATTTAATTTCTAGAAGTATTAACTTTAACGCAACTTTCAATTTCAACCTTACTCCAACTTGGAAGATTGAAACTTCTGCTGCTTATGATTTAGTTTTGAAACAGTTATTGAATACTTCTGTTAATATTACCAAAGATATGCACTGTTGGGACTTCAACTTTAGATGGTATCCAACTGGTTTTAATAGGGGTTTCTTTTTTAGATTCGGTATTAAAGCTTCTCAACTTCGTGATTTAAGATATGAAAGAAGAGAAGATGCTATATTTAGATAATTTTTGTAATTTCCAATAGCAAATTATGAGCATAAGGATTTCATAATGTCAAAAGTACTAATAATTGAAGATGAAGACCTAATAAGAACTAGTATAATAGAGCTTTTAGAGTTAGAAGATTATGACTGCTACGGTGCGGCAGATGGCTTAGAAGGTATTGCTTTAATTGACCAAGTTAAGCCAGACCTTATAATTTGCGATGTAATGATGCCAAAAGCTAATGGTTATGAGGTATTAAAATATTTAAGAAGTAAAACTGAAACTGAAAATACCCCTTTTATTTTTTTAACTGCAAAGGCAAGCAAAGGTGATACTCGATTTGGTATGGACCTTGGTGCTGATGATTATCTTGCAAAACCTTTTAACCAAAATGACTTATATAATTCCGTAAAATCTAGATTTCAAAAACAAACTTCCATAAATAATGTTTTTGATAATAAAATCAAAACTATTAAATCTAATCTTGCTGCAAATCTGCCACACGAATTAAGAACACCTCTCAATGGTATTTTAGCTGCTTCGCAATTCCTTTTGCAAGAGTTTAAAAGTATGGATGAAGGTGAAATTGAAGAGTTATTAAAAACTATTTATGCCTCAGGTAATAGACTTAATAAACTTGTAAACAATTACTTGTCGTTTTCTGAAATAGAACTGCTAAGCTTAGATAAACAAGCTTTAAAAAATGCAAAACAAGTAATTGTTAGTAATCCCATTTCATTACTCAATGATACATACGATAAAGTTAGTAAGGATTATAACAGAAGCTCACATAGTATTCTTGTGCACAATGAAATTCTAGATTTCCCATTTGTTCATTTTAAAAAAATTATAACTGAGATTATTGAAAATGCATTCAAATTCTCCGAAAGAGACACTACGGTTGTAGTTATGACTCACACTAAGGATAATTTTTACTTTGTAGAAGTAAAAAATCAAAATAAAAACAACACACAAGTTACAATTGATAAAATTGCCGCATTTGAGCAGTTTAATAGAGATATATATGAACAGCAAGGTTCTGGCTTAGGCTTAATTATTTCTAAAAAATTGTTAGATATTTTTAATGGTACATTAGAAATTAGTCACAGCAATGAGAATATCAACTTTAAGCTTGGCTTTCCTATTCTTGAAGAAATAAAACTGACTAATTAGACTAATCCTATTATACCTTAACATTTTGAATTTTGATTATTGTTAAGTTTTCATTAATTTGTAAGTCTAAAAAAGAGGGCAAAAGAATGAAAAACTCAATATTATTTGCAATTATTCTAATTGCAACCTGTTTGGTGTCACGTTCAGAACCAATACAGGAGAACATTAACTCCAATTTTATTGTCAATCAAGGGCAATACCCAAAGGATATAATCCTTTTTGCAAAGTTAGATGGCTATACAAGTTATCTAACATCTAAAGGCTTGTACTATCATTTATCTGAAAAAATAGGTAAAGAAATTGAAGGTCAAATAGTACAGATGGATTTCGAAAATGCTAACTTTAGTGATATCGAATATTCAGAACCAACGTCCGCAAACTATAATTTCATGAAAGGTAAAAATGCCTCTTCTTGGATAATTGGTGCCAAAGAATATAAAACTGCTACTGTAAGAAATATCTGGCAAGGAATTAACTTAAGATTATATTTTGTTGAAGGAAATATAAGATATGATTTCGAAGTTGAGCCAAATGCAAACATTAGCAATA
>VYMC01000087.1_pt1 | contig 24046 bp, 18 predicted proteins | sample 5115301 | NCBI WGS metagenome assembly VYMC01 (sample SAMN12291802, study PRJNA351875) | freshwater metagenome | isolation source: freshwater lake | place: USA: Michigan, Wintergreen Lake | collected 2013-08-08 | reverse complement strand
TCATGGGGGTTCGAGTCCCTCAACTTCCACAATGATAAACAAAAAGCCACTTTTTAAAGTGGCTTTTTTGTTTTTAAAAATAAAAAAGCCCTATAGCTTCTTAAATATAGGGCTACATAAATAGTTACTTATTGATTAACCGTTTTTCTTTGGTATTTCAATTGAAATCATGCGAGTAATGTCTTTATACTTAACATGAAGTAATACTGCTTCACCTACAGATTTTGAATCTAATATACTTTGCAAATCTTTAGATGTACGTACATCTTTTCTATCAGCTTTGATTATTACTCCACCTACTGCCATGCCTCTTTGAGCAACTGCTCCATATCTTTTTACATCAGAAATTAATACACCTGATTTTATCTCTAATTCTCTTTTTGTCTTGTTATCAAGAGGTTTTACTGAAAAACCAAGATTTTCGAAAGTAAATGGAGAGTCATCTATAGGTTCATCAGCTCCTGTTTGTGCAGGTTTGCTTTCAGCTAAATCTTCATCTTTTTTATTAGCTTTCAATGTAACAGTCTTAAATATTTTTTTCCCATCTCTCACTATAGTCAATTTTATTTTGTCTCCCGCTCTACGCAGCACAACTTGACTTTGTAATTCTTCCGATGTTTTAACTTGCTTACCATCAATCTCAACGATTACATCACCTTGCTCTAAACCTGCATCAACTCCTGCACCATCTTCACGTACTTTTTGTATGATTACTCCATTAGGTCTATCTAAGCCATACGCTTTAGCTTCAATCTCATCTCTAACAGAAGTTATTTCTACTCCAATAAATCCTCTGTTAATTTTTCCATCTTCTATTAAATCAGTAACTACTGATTGAACTAAATCTACAGGTATTGCAAAGCCATAACCCATAAAAGTACCTGTTTCAGTAGCGATAGCTGTATTTATTCCAATTAAACTTCCATCAAGATTAAACAATCCTCCACCAGAATTACCTGGGTTGATAGCAGCATCTGTTTGGATAAAATATTCAACTGAGAAATCTGCTCTTCTTGGAGTGCCTATACGACCTCTTCCTATTGCAGATATTATTCCTGAAGTAACTGTTGAATTTAGTCCAAGCGGATTACCAACTGCAATTGCAAATTCACCAACTTTTACAGAATTAATATTTGCAAAGTGTGCTGGTTTTAAATCATTTGCTTTTATTTTAAGTACTGCCAAATCTGTTGCAGGGTCAGTTCCGATTAATTCAGCAGTAAACTCTCTTTTATCATAGAGTATTACTTTTATTCCATTATCTACCGCATTTTCTACAACGTGATTATTTGTAATGATATATCCATCATTACTTATTACAACACCAGAGCCAGCTCCTCTAGTTCTTGGTTTTTCACTATCTTTACTACCCTCACGCTCTCTAAAATTCTCTCCACCAAAAGGTCCAAAGAATTTAAAGAATTCGTCTAAGTCCCTACCCATCGAGCCACCACCACCTTTCATTTCTGCCTCAACATTTATAGAAACTACACTTGGTAAAACTGCATCACTCGCTGCCACAAATGATTCGTTAATTACCTTCATTGCAGGACTCATTTGTACAGGAGATTTATCTGCACCAAGTTTGGGCTTACCAGAAGCAAAAATAGATGAAATTAAGCCAGTATCTAAATTAGATACTAAAAATACGCCTAGGACTATACCACAAGCTAAAGTAAGATATGTTTTGAGTGTAGTTTTACTCATCACTAAATTCCTTGAATGTTTACAAAACTAAAAAAAGAAAACAGGATTATAACAGCCTCATAAAACGTAATGAAAAAACAAATCTTGTTTGCATTGCTATTTGTAGCATAAAATATACGGAGGAACTAATATAATGTTACATTCACTTATAATAATTCATAACCGAATTAATTATTGAGAAACTGCTACTTCCAAATCAATAATCTTCCAATAACTTAAGTAGTAAGTTTTTCATTTCCACCTTCAATTCCTTTGGCTCTAATACAGTTATCATTGTATTTTTACTTAATAAGAATGAATATAGCTCTATATTTATTGGTGATTTCATTTCTAATATCCTATAGCCATTCTGTGTACTAAACTTTGAACCTTGATGCCAATTTCTTCTCTCAAAATAACCTTCATACCCTTTATTAATCCTTAACTTAATATCTTTTATCTCTCCCTCCATTACTCCAAACCTATTTTTAAAGTAATCTTCAAAGTCAAAATCATGCTTAGGAATTTCATACTGAACTTCTGGTTCTGCTAAAGAATATATAAACTCTATTTTGAAATTAATAAAGCTCTTATACTTTGGATAATAAGCTACTAAATACAAACCATTATTATAGTTGAAAATTCTAAGTGGGAATACTTCATGAAATCTTTTTGTAGTAGCTCCAACTTTTTGGTATTGTACTTTTATCCATTTCTTATTTACAATAGCATCAACTAATATTTTCAATATATTAGCATAACTTGAGTAGTCATATTCCCCTATCGAACGATTCCAATACAAAAAGTCATCTGGAATTACATCACCAGGGTAATCTTTATTAATTTCTACTAGTAATTGATTAATCTTAGAGGCAAATGGAGTGTTTTTATAGTTCTTAAGGTGTGCTTTTAAAAAGTGAACTGATAACTCATCGTTTTCAATTAAAGGTTTTGCACTAATTGCTGTGCTTGGTGCATATTCTTCTATAATTGAATAAATTACACTTTTGCCACTTTGTTCACTCCTTAAGTATTGTAAATCATTTAGTAGTAATTCCAAATCTCTTTGTACGGTACGAATATTAGGGTTATCATCAATACCCTGCTCTTTTATATGGTTAATAGCTTCATGTATATTAAACTTCTTACACTGTGCGGCATACTGATATATAGCCATCACTCTAAGTATTTGGTTATGGTTTTTTGATTTCTTTGGTGTAATATCTTTCTTTGCCATTTGAATTCAATAATTATGTACTTCTTTATGCAAATTAAGAAAATATTACAATCTGCGACACATAATAATAATATTTAAACTCTTTTAATAACTACAAGTGTCTTATCATCAGTATATATAGCACGAGCAGAGAATTTCTGCACTTCCTCTATTATCTTATACCCTATTATCTTTGAATTTTCGTGAGAGTATTCTCTTATAATATCTTTAATTCTGTCCAAACCAAATAGATTTCCGTTCTCATCTTGTGCTTCATCTATTCCATCTGTATATAGAACTAATATATCTCCATGGAACATTCGTACATTTTCCATTCCAAACTTTTGATTTTCCACCAACCCAAGTAAACCACCTGTTGGTTCTAGTAACTGGAATTTGTTCTGGCTCGGTCTATAATGTATTGGCGATGGATGCCCTGCATTTGAATACAATACAAGTCTATTTGAAGATGTAGTAAGCTCACAATGGAATAGAGAAACGAATCTTTCTGCCTTAAAAGTCTTATTAATTAAATTATTCAATATAGAAAGCATGTGCGGTATTCTACTTGCAAATGCCATTCCCATTCTAACTGCTCCAGAAACAAATAATGCCTCAATTGCCGCCGGAATACCCTTAGAAGCCGCGTCACTTATCACAATCGAAAGATGCTCTTCATCATCAAATGTATTTTTAATATAATCGAAATAGTCCCCTGAAACACCTCTATCTGGTATAGATAAGCCAAATATCTTATAATCATGATACTCTAAATAATGCTGAGGTAGAATATTCCTCTGCATTTCAGATGCTTTTAGTACATCTTCTTTGAATTTCTGGAACTCTACTCTATCATTATGACTACGCAGTGCATTTGTTGAGAATGAACCAATTACTGCTAATGCTTCATTGAAATCTTCACTAAGAGAATCTGAATTAAATCCTATTGCATATTCAAAATACTTACCATTCCTCAGCTTGATAATCTCGCCTACTCCAGTAAGGTAGAAATATTTTATTCCTCTATCTCTTAAAAATGGGTTAGTTTCTTCATCATGTATAGTTCGTTCAGTTATTAATCTATTCAGCTGTACATTAGCTACTTCATTATGGATTGATTGAGCAAAGCCCTCAGGTATCTTTTTTGTATTTCCAAATTGATAACGAAGTATATAGCTATTCGACTCTTCATCAAGTTGCCAAATCCTACCACCATTTACTTTAAAATCAGTAATATTGATTATCTCTTGAATAATAGTCTGCAATAATCTAATCTCTGATTTGTACTTCTTAGTAGAGATTTTTTCAAGTATGCTGTATATGTCTCTTTCTTGTTGCAGTGTTTTTTTTTGAAACTATTATAAATAATTAATGCAAATTAAGAAATGATTGTGGCACATCTATTGTAACTATTCAACAAATAAATTTGATAAACAAATAAATTTTGATGTAAGTCAATTTACATCAATAGATTAAGTGATAAAATAGCAAATGGCAAAGAAAAACACCTTACTCGAAAATATAATCAATTCTGACAAAAACGTAGTCGAACTGCCAAAAAGTCTGACTATTCTACCTCTTCGTGATATTATCATATTTCCAAATATGATTTTCCCAATTCTTATTGGTCGTCCTTCTACTTTAAAAGCAGTCGCTGATGCAGTTGATAAAGAAAAGTTCATTTTTGTTACTGCTCAAAAATCCAATACTACTGATGACCCCAAATTTGAAGATATATATGAATATGGTACTATTGCCAAAATTATTCAAGTCCTCAGGTTACCTAATAATTTGCTTAAAGTATTAGTAGAGGGATTTGCACATGGCAAGATTATCAAGAAATCTAAACGTAAAGATTGTCTCGAAGCTGAAATTGAAGTAATACACCCAGTTGTAGAAAAAAGTAAAGAATTTTCGGCACTTACAAGGCATACTCGTGATTTATTCTCTAAATATGTTAAGAAAAGTGCCAATCTACCAGGTGACTTAATTGGTGCATATCTAAATATTGAAGACCCTGTTCGTAGGTTGTACTTTGCTGCTGCTAATGTAAATGCTGCGATAGAAAAGAAACAACAAATTTTAGAAGCTACTACTCTACAAGATCAATATTTCAGATTATCTTCACTACTTCGTGCTGAGATAGAGCTTATCGGCTTAGAAGACGAAATTGACTTAAGAATAAACGATACTATTCAAAAAACTCAACGAAAATACTATATACAAGAGCAAATCCGTGCTTTACAGAAAGAACTTGGTGATGATGACGAGTCTATGCCTGAAATTGCTTTATTAAGAGAAGCAATTGATAAAGCCAATATGCCCGAACACGCTTTAGCCAAAGCTAATGAAGAACTTGATAAACTTAAAAAGACACCAACTATTTCTCCTGAGTTCTCTGTAAATAGGACTTACATTGAGCTACTTACCCAAATGCCATGGTCTGTAAAGTCTCAAGACAATCTAAATATAAAGCATGTTGAAACAGTCCTGAATGAAGACCATTACGACTTAGAAAAGCCCAAAGATAGAATTCTTGAGTTTATTTCAATTTTAAATTTAGCAGGTCAGTTAAAACGTCAAATCCTCTGCTTAGTTGGACCTCCCGGAGTTGGGAAGACCTCACTGGCTCGCTCTATTGCTAGAGCTTTAGGTAGAAAATTCGTTAGGATTTCTCTTGGTGGCGTCAGAGATGAAGCCGAAATAAGAGGCCACAGAAGGACTTACATTGGTGCCTTACCTGGTAAAATAGTTAGCTCTATGAAAAAAGCTGAAACTATAAATCCTGTAATACTTTTAGATGAAATTGATAAATTAGCAAATGATTTCCGAGGTGACCCTGCAAGTGCGTTACTTGAGGTATTAGACCCAGAACAAAATGTTAATTTCAATGACCACTACCTAGAAGTTGATTACGACTTATCTAACGTAATGTTTATTACTACTGCAAATGTCCGTTATGATATACCAGGTCCACTTTTAGATAGAATGGAAGTAATTGAGCTTTCCAGCTACCTTGACCCTGACAAACTCGAAATAGCAAAACGACATATTCTACCTAAACTAAAAATAGAATACGGATTTGAAAATATTAAAGTTCACTTTGAAGATGAAGCTTTAATGAGAATCATAACTGAATATACAAGAGAAGCCGGTGTCCGAAATTTGGAACGCTCCATTGCTACTATATTTAGGAAATTAGCCAAAGATATAGTTGCTGATTACGATTCTAAGTTGGCTTCAAGTACAAGTGGTGAGCTTGTAGTAAGAGAAGCACTAATCAAAGACACTAAGTTTAAAAAATATGTTGCTAAAAAAGAGTATTCTATTAACTCCCAAAAAATTGATGAATACTTAAAAACTCCTAAGTATAAAGTAAAAAAAGAAGACTTAGAAGATAAAATTGGCGTTGCTATGGGCTTAGCATGGACTGCTGTTGGAGGTGATATTCTTCCAATAGAAGTTACATTTATGCCTTCATCTTCTGAAAAACTTACCCTTACCGGCAAACTTGGCGATGTCATGAAAGAAAGTGCCGTTGCCTCTTTATCCTATATTCGTGCTAATCTCAAAGAGTTTGGTATTCCTGAATCTTTCAATAAGAAAAAAGAAATACACATACACGTACCTGAAGGAGCTATTCCAAAAGATGGACCTTCAGCAGGTATAACAATGACACTTGCCCTCATCTCAGCAGCAAAAGGTGTTGCACTTAGAGGTGACTTAGCAATGACTGGTGAAGTTACCTTACGAGGTAAAGTCCTGCCAATTGGTGGACTCAATGAAAAGCTACTTGCAGCAAAAAAAGCAGGTGCTAAGACTGTCTTAATCCCTCAAGAAAATGCAATTGACCTTCAAGATGTAAGTGATGTTATCAAACAAAATTTAGAAATAATACCCGTAAAGCATATTTCCGAAGCCATTCCTCATGCTTTTAGAAATTGGAAAAAAAGTAAATAGTATAAAAATAAATACACTTAGTTAGAAATAACTTTTCAGACCTATTCCGAATCCATATCCACCAAAGTAATTTGTTGGATATGTGGTTTCTCCTATTCCAGTAGAATACCTGTAAAATAAATTAATATTTGCATAATTCTTTTTATATATTTTATAAGATAAATTTACATTTGGTTCTAAGAGAAAATACCAATCTATTGTATTAATTGGTGTTAATCCGGCTTGATTATTTAGCTCATAGCTTGTAATTGCTATATTAGCCATAACACCACCACTAATCAAAAGTTTATTAGTTAAGCGGAAGTTTTTCTCAATAAATATTCCAGCATGATTGAAATTAAAATACAATTGCGGTCTAGTACCTACATACTTTGGGTCTTCTACAGTCTTAGTTACTCTAAAATTCAAACTTGTACCAATTGCCAACCCATCAAATAAAAATCCGGCTTTAGCTCCAAACTCACCAGAAAATCCATCACCGAGCCACATTGGTTTCAGCTCTACCACTGAGTAAATACTACCAAGACCATTCATATTATCCTTTTGGTCTTCGTATCTTTCCGTTTGTCCACCCGGCAAGAGTTGTGCAGGTAGATTGCTATTTATTATCAAGCAAAAAGCAAAAATTATAAAAATCAACTTCATTATCTTCTCCTTTTGCTAAATACGTTAGAACTAATAGTTTAGTTAAATATTGGTTTAATGCTTTTCAGCATAGTCTTTAAAGTTGTTCAGTATTGCTTGCCAACCTGCTTGTTGCATATCAATAGGGTTTAGTGTTTCTGCATCAAATGCTTCAGTTACCTCAACATAGCCATCTTTACTTGTAAATTCTACTTTTACTTTTCTACCATCACCTAATACATAGCTAATAGACTTTTCAGGTTCTACTGCTGTATATTTACCTTCAAAATCAAATGAGAAGCTCCCATCTTTGGCTGCCATAGTAAAAGAGAATGTTCCATCTACAACTAAGTTATTCTCTGCTTTTGGGCAATGCCAATCCTCTGAGGCAAAATTCCAATTAACGATATGCTCAGCTTCAGTCCAACAAGCCCAAACTTTCTCAATTGATGACCTTATATTGGCTGAGATTACTAAGTTTACAAATTCCGACATTTTAACTTTTTTTTATTGAGTGAATTTTCAAAAGTACCGAAAATGTGCTTACCAACAAAGCATAAATGAAGTAAGGGTTTGTGATTTAGTAATTTTATTCTTACTAGTAATTTCATTCTTAACTGTGATGTCGTCTGCCGTATTGTTCTCCAACCTACCACTTCGTTTAATGTCCCTAAATCCTCTCAAGTTCGGATTTTGGGAACCCTAAGGTCGTATGTATGCAACATACAATTCCTTGCGGAATTTAGGTTGTAAGATTTGGTTCTCGATGTCGTTTTTGCGACACTTTTCATTTTTTTGATTGTCATTTAGAAAAAGTATAAGTAGTTATAATAGAATGACTTAAATGCTGTTTCTAAATTTAGGATGTCGTTAAAACGACATATTTCATTTTTTTTGCGACATTGACAAACAATAGAAAGAGTGAGATATGCAGAAAATCTGCAAAGCAAAGATAAGTGGTAGAAGTGATGGAAATATGTTAATGTTTTAGAAAAGGTTTTTATAAATCTTTTAATATGTTTATATTTGGTTTAAAAGAATAAGGAAAGCGATTTTTTAAAAAAGCAATATCTATAAGATTTAACCATACTTGCGTTTTCGTGTTAGGATTGATGGTTTATGGTAGAGCGGTTGACAAACAATAAATAATATTTACAATAAATGAAAAGATTTTACTATTCAAATTCATTTTCAGGCTTTTTGACTGATAGTAAAAATGAAATACTTGGACAGCTAATTCAGCACCATTACTTTGCTACTGAAAATTTACAACGTAATGCCTGGATAAAACAGATTGAAATTTTTAAATCTGTATTGACAACTTTTAAACACGGACAGATTTACTTTGAATTTTCTATTCCAAGAATGGGAAAGCGTGTGGACAACATTCTAATAATTGACGATTTTATTTTTGTTGTTGAGTTTAAAGTTGGTGATACCGAATATCAAAAGAATGCAATAGAACAAACTGTTGACTACTGTTTAGACTTGCAAAATTTTCATCAAGGTAGTCACAACGAAAAAATAGTCCCAATTTTAATATCTACTAATGCTCCATACTTTGAAAATTCTTTTGAAATTGATGGTACTCTATTCTCCCCACTTAAAGGAAATCAAAACAATATTGCACAAATAATAAGTCAAATATTACATCAGAGTGGAGGTAAGAGAATATGTCCTACACAGTGGGAAGATTCTATCTACAAACCTACACCGACAATTATTGAAGCTTCACAGGCACTATATCGTGGACATACAGTTTCTGAAATTTCGAGAAGTGATGCAGGAGCCATAAACCTATCAAAAACTACAGAGTGCATTAATCAAATTATAGAAAAATCAAAAACTGCAGATACTAAATCTATCTGTTTTCTGACAGGTGTTCCTGGTGCTGGGAAAACATTAGCAGGACTTAATATAGCTAATGAAAGAAGAAAAGTTCATAAAGATGAAAATGCGGTATTCCTTTCAGGTAATGGTCCTTTGGTTTATGTTTTAAGAGAGGCTTTAGTAAGAGACGAAGTTCAACAAGCAAAAGAAAACGGTAAAAAACTAACAAAGAAAAAATCTGCTATAAAAGCTAACGCCTTTATTCAGAATATTCATCACTTTAGAGACGACAATTTAATTTCTAATAAAGCTCCAGATGAAAAGGTAATCGTTTTTGATGAAGCCCAAAGAGCATGGACTAAAGAGAAAGCGACTTCTTTTATGAAATTGAAAGGGAGAGACTTCGATAAGTCTGAACCAGAGTTTTTAATTGATGTCATGAACAGGCATGATAACTATTGCACAATAATTTGTTTAATTGGTGGCGGACAAGAAATCAATACTGGAGAAGCTGGGCTTTCTGAGTGGGTAATTGCATTAAAAAATAACTATCCCAATTGGGACATTTATTATTCAAACCTTATAACTAATGACAAAGATTATCTGAGTGACGAGACTTTAATAAGTTGGCTTAAAATAAAAGGTAAATCAGAAACAGATCTTCACTTATCAGTTTCAGTCCGTTCTTTCCGTTCAGAAAAAATATCAAGTTTTATACATGAAGTAATTGATGGGAATGCAAATAAAGCTAAATTGATTTTAAACGAATTTATAAATCTTTTTCCAATAAGACTTACTAGAGATTTCAATACTGCAAAAGAATGGTTAAGAAAGAAAAAAAAGGGAACCGAACGAATTGGACTTGTTGGTAGTTCTGGGGGAAGAAGGTTAAGACCGTTGGGTATTGATGTTAAAAATGAAATTACTGCCGAAGATTGGTTTTTAAATGATGCTTCAGATGTTCGTTCATCTCAATACCTAGAGTTAGTTGCAACAGAATTTGATATACAAGGTTTAGAAATAGACTATGTTTGCTTGGCTTGGGACATCAACTTTTACTTTATTAATGGCGAATGGAATTATCAGTCATTTGAAGGAACAAAATGGAAATCCATAATAAATGAAATAAATAAATCCTATCTAAGAAATGCTTATAGAGTTTTAATGACAAGAGCAAGGCAAGGGCTAATTATATTTATTCCCTATGGTGACACATTAGACCCAACAAGACCAAGTGAATTATATGACAACACATATAATTTTCTAAGTTCATGTGGTATAGAGACAATATAAAGTAAGTAGAAGCAATGAAATATAACAACTGCTTAAGACATTTCTCAACGACCTTATACTCCGATAGGTCTTTATATCTTTGCTTCTTCTTTCACCTTTTCCCAAATATGTACTTACTATTTATTTGTATATTTGATTGTTTCATTCAGTAGATAAGGTAAAAATCTTGAAGGGTTGCAAAGAATTGAAAGTGTTGCATTTGGTTGTATTGATTGCTATAACTACGTTACCGATGTTAAGCCAAAGCTTCTTTGAAAACCAGTATAATTATGTTGGGGATATACTACTTGATGAAGTGAAGAAAAATAGTAATTCGCAAATGCCCTATCAAAAAAGGGTGAAGTTAGATGCTTTTGATACAAGTGGATTTGATTATCAGTTATTACCTTATCTAAACTACAATAGAATTGAGGAGTTAAGCGGGGGTATAAATTTAGAGTTTAGTTATAAGAATACTATCAACTTATTTGCTAAAGGTTATTACAGTACAGGAAAGAAACGCTCTTATGGTGAGGTAGGCAGTAAAGCGAGTATATTTAACACCAAGGAAATGAGTTTATCACTTGGTGCTAAGGTATTCTCGGATATAGTAAGCCAATCGAATGACAAAACTTTCGGTAAGTTTGAAAACACGCTTACGAGTGTACTCTTTACAAGTGATTACTATGATTATGTGCAGAAAGATGGATATGAAATATTTAGTACATTCAAACTAGGTGACTTCAAACTTGACGCTTTTTACACAGTAAGGAGGAATTTTGCATTAAATAAAACTACAGATACACTTTTCGAACTGCTTGATAATTGGGCACGTTGGGGTAATCAAAAGATGCCACCACAGAAAAGTAGATTGTGGGATTTACTACGAGGTAACTTTACCTATAATGCTAAGAATATAGCAAATATTGATGGGCTTAATGCAAACTTTGGAACGGTACTGAGCTATGGACATATTGATGACGGAACTTATAATAGCTACGATTGCAATGCAAGGTTTAAGTATAACTTATACAAAGGTGAGAAGCTGAATTCTTATCTTGATTTATTAACAGAATTTGGCTGGATAACTGAAAATGCACCTAATCCACAGAGCTTTAGGATGAAAGCAAGGAATGTACTATTTGCACCATTTGGGAATTTTATAACAGCTCCAATTGGAATTTATGGTGGGAACGAATATAATACAGTTCACCTGAGATGGAACTCTTCGGATAAGATATTTGGTGCAGGACTTGGTGGACTTGAATTGATAATGCAGTATTCAGCGGCAAGTTATAGAACACGCAAGACCTTTTTATTAGGCATGGGTAGCGAAGTTTACCAAGAATTTACATTTGGTCTTGGTAGAATACCATCACTCTTTAGCAAAGATGTAGATTTGGAAATCCTTTTTTCAAAGGGCTTTGGCTACTTAGCTAAAGATAATTATGGGTTGACTTTGTCTTTGAATTAGGGTTTACTTTCCTTTTTTCTTGTCTGCCCACCATTTTTCAATTTCTTTAAATGGTCCGAATCGATGCTGCTCCTCGCTGAATGGGTCTGCATAGGGTCCAAGAGGGAAATCAACTGCTTTTTTGGCTGGTTCTGGGTAAAAGACTTCATCTTTATTGTAAGTTGGTCTTGGGTTTATTTTTTCGTAATTAATGTAAGCCGCAATATCGTAAGCTTCTTCTTCAGTAAGTTGAACTTTAGTAATATCCTTATCATTAGGCATATTGTAGTAAAGGAATGCAGCCATTTTGCCAATTCTATGCATACTAGAGCCAAGTGCGAAGGATTTCATACCAAATACTGGTGGATAGACATAGCCGCCTTCAGGATTTAGGACTCCTTCACCATTAGCCATGTGGCAACGAACACAGTATTTTTGGTAATCTTGTTTGCCTTTTTGCCAATTGGCAGCTCTATCAATCCACTCTATTTTATTTGGAATATCACCTTCCAATTTTAAAGAGTTGTTATTACAATCCCAAAGCCATTTGAGGTACATTACAAAAGCATACATTTCTTTGCTATCAAGTGGGATTGAATGTCCTAATAGTGGATTAGTGAGGCAGTTATTCACTCTATCTTGAATAGATAGAATCTTGCCTTCTCTAGCTCTAAATTGCGGGTAACGAGCAACTACCGTAAAGAGCGGCATACCATTTGGTTTGATACCCCCGTTGAGGTGGCAATTTTTGCAAGCCATTTCATTTGTAGCCACTTTAGCTACAGTTCCGTTAGGACCTAAGTATTTGTGAGTATTGAAAAAAAGCTCTCTACCATATAAGATTGCTTGTTTTTCATCTCCATCTTTTAGCTTTGAAGTGTCATACCTCTTGGCTAAGCTATCAATATTGTAAACTGTGAGCTTTTCCGAGGTATTATTTTCTTGTTTTGTACAGGCAAATATTACTATGAAAAGTAATACAGCTACCACAATTATAGTTCTTTTCATGTTAGATGTTAAAGACGTAAATTCATGTAAAATTAATGAAAATTAGTCAATATGTATAAAGATAGCAAGCTTATTACCACCCAAAGTAATACTCCATAAGCTATTACTTTTAATCCTAATTTTTTGATTAAATTCCAATTAAGCCCAAATCCAATAAGAAGAATAGCAATAGAAAGTAGCTTTTTGGAAATAAAAACGATATTGCTTGTAATTAAGCTGTAATCTTGCAGAAATGAATTGACCACAATAGCAGCTAAGTAAAGCAAGATAAAATTAGGTATAGATAGCTTTCCTTTACCTGTTTTGAAATAAAGTGCGACAATGAAGCTAACGGGCACTATCCACAAAGCTCTGGCTAATTTCAAAGTAGTAGCAATTTTTACTGATTCCTGCCCGAATGCTTGTGCTGCTCCAACTACAGAACTTGTATCATGTATAGAAATTGCACTCCAGACACCGAAAGTATATTCGCTAAGTCCAATCATTCTTCCTAACTCAGGGAATATTAATAGACCAAGTCCATTGAGTAAGAAAACCAAAGCTAGCGAAAGAGATATATCCTCGCTATCAGCATCAATAACTTGAGAAACGGCAGCGATTGCACTACCACCACAAATTGCAGTACCTGCTGATATTAAGACTCCAATTTTATCATTTAGCTTTAGATACTTTGCAATAAAGTAACCAAAAATGAGAGTCCCGAGTATGAATGAAGCACTTAGCAAGAAATTATCTTTAGTAGTTACTAGTGCCTCATTAATATTTAAGCCAAAGCCAAGACCTACTATACTCGCTTGCAGAATATACTTTGAATATTTACTTGTTAGCTTTTTAAATTCACTAGTAAATAAGTAGCCAAATGTTAAACCAATAATTAATGCTAAAGGTGTAGAAACAAATGGTGTAAAGCATAATGCACTAAGCACTAAAAGTAAGCAATATTGGGCTGTTTTATTTGTAAGCATTAGTTTGAATTTGGAGTACAAAATACTTTATAATGATTTACAATTATAAACAATCTAAATTTAGAGATTGGCTTAAATTAGTTTTCATTAAATTACTAATCAAAGGAGAATCATTTGAAGCATTTGGTTGTAAATATAATTTTGATGATAGTTAGTCTCTCTCTATTTGGAAGAAATAGTGAATCTGATACTGTAAGACTAAAAGATGAAATAGTTGTTGAAGCAAATTACTATCCTAAATCAATTTTAAAAATGGACTCAATTAACGGATTATTTATAATAAGAGGCAAGAAAAATGAAGTAATTGACCTAAATCAATCTAATTCCAATATAACTGAGAAAAATACACGTCAAATATTTTCCAAAGTACCAGGAGTATTTGTTTATGATATGGATGGAAATGGTAATCAAGTAAACATAGGAGTAAGAGGATTAGATGCCCATAGAGGTTGGGAGTTTAATATAAGAAAGGATGGTATAATTACAAATTCAGACTTATATGGTTACCCGGCTAGTCATTTTAGTCCACCAATGGAAAGTTTTGAAAAAATTGAACTAATAAGAGGCACTTCATCTTTACAGTATGGTTCACAATTCGGAGGGATGTTGAACTATGTAAGTAAAAAAGTAGATACTAGCAAACTTATAAATATAGAAACAATAAATTCTATTGCTTCTTTTAATACACTTACAACTTATAACTCAATTGGAGGAAAGATAGGCAATCTTGTATATAATGCATATTTTTCGAGAAGAACTTCTGACGGATATAGGAATAACAGTAGTTCTGACTATGACGCACAGCAAGTAAGTTTAAATTATATTTTTAATAATGATATAAATCTTAAATTAGAATTTGCCCGAACAAGCTACTTATATCAGTTACCAGGTCAGCTAAATGACAGTATGTTTTTAATTGATCCTAGACAATCTACACGTACTAGAAATTTCTACAGCCCAACCATATACCTCCCTTCTATTACTTTTAATTGGAATATAGATAGTAATACAATCATGCTATTTACCTCATCTTTATTAAATGGAAATAGAAATAGTATATTGTTTGACAAACCAGCGAATATTCGTGATTCAATTAATCACATTACTTTAAATTATAATAATAGACAAGTAGATATCGACGAATTTAATAGCTTTTCAAATGAATTGAGAGTACTCTACAAATATAATCTTTGGGGCACAAACGGACAATTGGCCAGTGGATTGCAATTTTTGAGAAACAATATGCTGAGAAAGCAGCTTGGTGTTGGAAGTAATTCTTTAGATTATAATCTTAGTGTAGATTCAAGTGGATTCATAAGAGATTTGAGTTTCAATTCAACTAATATAGGATTTTATATTGAAAATAGTATAAATCTAATGAGTCAATTAACTTATAATATAGGTTATAGAATAGATCATGGTAATACAAAACTTAATGGGGAAATAACTTATTTTCCTGATAATGAACTACCTACAACGATTAACCGAAATATCAACATATTGTCAAGTTCAATTAATTATAAGCTTGATGAAACTGTAAAATTGTATTCGGCTTTTTCTCAATCATATAGACCTGTAATATTTAAAGATATAATACCTGCGACAACTTATGATAGAATAGATAAGAATCTGAAAGATGCTTTTGGTTACAACTTTGAAATTGGCTTTTCTGGCAACAAGGACTATTTAATTTGGGACATAAGTTATTTTGCTCTTCAATACAATAATAGACTAGGTAATTTAGCATTTACAGATTCTACCGGTAATCTTGGCATTTATAAAACTAATATAGGAAATTCATTTACCTATGGGTTGGAAATTTATATTGAATATTATTATCAGTTAATGAAGGAATTAAATATATCGCTTTTCAACGCCTCATCAATAATGGATGCAAGATACAAAGATGCTAGAATTAAAGTAGGAAATATTAACAAAGATATTACCAACAATAAAGTAGAAAGCACACCAAGTATTATAAGTAGAAGTGGTATTACGTTTTATTATAATAAATTCCAATTATCTTTTCTCGCAAATTATGTATCTGAAAGTTATGCAGACGCATTAAATACTGAACTACCAAATCAATCAGGTGCCATTGGAAAGGTACCAAGCTACTTTATAGCTGATTTAAATTCATCATTTAAATACTCAGAAACAATAAAATTAGGGTTTAACATCAGTAATCTATTCGATAAATCATATTTCACAAAGAGACCACTATTTTATCCAGGTCCTGGAATTTGGCCTTCTGATGGAAGAAGCTTTAATTTAACTTTCTTTTATTTGTTTTAAATATTCTATTTTCATTAAACTTTTATTGTTTTATACTGTCTATACCTTAAAAAATGGAATAAAAAAGTGAAACAAAGTTTATACGTTGCAATGCTCTTTGCTGCATTAGTTAAATTAAACTCGCAGGAGTTATATTTTCCCCCAAAAATTGGAGGGAATTGGGAAGCGACTTCACTAAAAGAGCTTAATTGGGATTCTACACAAGTAGAACCACTTTATAATTTTTTAGAGCAAAAAAAATCTAAAGCATTTATAGTTCTAAAAAATGGTAGAATTGTGCTTGAAAAGTATTTTGGTACCTTTACTAAAGATAGTGCTTGGTATTGGGCTTCTGCGGGAAAAACTTTAACTGCTTCTTTAGTGGGAATAGCTCAAGAGGAAGATAAGCTAAATATACAAGACAAGACATCAAAATATCTTGGTGAGGGATGGACTTCTTTAACAAAAGAACAAGAAGATAAGATAACAGTATGGAATCAGTTAACTATGACAAGCGGCTTAGATGATAGAGCAGGTGACCCTTATTGTACAGAAAAAAAATGTTTAGTTTATAAAGCTGACGCAGGTACTCGTTGGGCTTATCATAATGCACCTTATACATTATTGGATAGAGTAATAGAATCTGCAACTGGTTCAAATCTTAATCAATATACAAATCAAAAGATAAAAATTAGTACAGGAATGACTGGAGGTTGGTTTAAGCAAGATTATAATAATATCTATTTTTCTACACCTAGGTCAATGGCACGCTTTGGTTTGTTAATTCTAAACAAAGGAAAGTGGGCAAATGATGAAGTAATTAAAGATACAAGCTACTTTAAAGCAATGGTAAATACTTCACAAAGTATAAACCAAAGCTATGGCTACTTATGGTGGTTAAATGGCAAAAGCAAATATATGATACCACAAATTCAAATTGTATTTGATGGTGCTTTAGCTAAAGATGCTCCAATGGATATGTTTTCTGGACTAGGTAAAAATGGACAAATAGTAAATGTTGTACCATCGCAGAACTTAGTACTAATAAGGATGGGTGATGACCCTTCACAAAATGGATTAGAAATTACTACTGAGTTTAATAATGAAATATGGCAATACTTGAATAAAGTGATATTCAAGGTCAATTCAATAGAAGAAAATAGTAATAATATCTTAGTTGAAGATAAAACAATAAGACTTAATACAGATTATAATTCTATCAAACTGTATAATTTAGCTGGTCAAGAAGTTGTAAGATATGCAACCAATGAAAGATTGTTGGATATGCAACAATATAGTGGGATTTACTTTCTTCAGCTTGATGATAAAGTTATCAAAATCCACTTGAAATGATTATAACTCATATAGTTTGGGTATATTGTTAATTACTTTCAAGGCAGATTCCATATCAACACCGATAGTATCAAAATACCATTTCATAGATTCATAGCGTGGAGCATTATCTCTCATAATTAGCTCCATACCTTGCTCTCTTGTAATCATTCCCTCTCGGATTTGGTTACTTCTAAAAGTATCATTTTCTGAGAATCCTGCAACTGTCAAATAGATATAATTATAAAATGGAGCTGTACCATCACCAATACGCCAAGTAGATTTAGTATCAGGAGCTGTTTCCCAATTATACTCGTTAATTATAGTATCTTCAATAGTCTTTTCATCCCAAGCAATGTAATCGAAAAGCTCAAAGTAATCATTTCTTGGCTCTGCATAATACGAGTAAAATGATGAAAAAGTATCTGGAATAGAAGCGTTTATATAATCGGGATTCATTATAAAGTTTCTCAAATAATAAGAAGCCATTGTAATTTTATTTGCAGTAGAAAGATAGTCTATTCTCTTCTTATCAGCAGAATGTTTTACCCCACAGAAGCCAGATTTAAAATCTGTATTTTCTAATCTATTCATAGACCATATATTCAGTTTTAAATCATTTTCCTCTTTTATTTTATTCATAAAGTGGAAGAAATGTTTATCTCCAGCCATAAATAGAGGAATCATACCGAGTTCAGGTCTTTTTAGCCAAGCAGCAACATTTAAGCTAATATTTCTTCTCTTCATTCTTATATCAGCTGAAACTAATATATTCTCAATATTGAGTTTACCACATATTCTTGCAATGTTCCTACGTGCAAGGTCTGTAACCATTCCCCAATCGTAAGTGTAAGTGATAGGTTTCAAACCTAACTCATTTACAATATAATGCATACCATAGCTAGAATCTCTTCCTCCACTAAAGGCAATTATGCAATCTGGTTTTCCATTCTTTGATTTATACTTTTCAACTGATCTTTTTAATTCATCTTCTGCCAAGCCCTGATTCTTCTTTATATAATTGTTGCAAATGCTACAAACACCCTCATTATCAAAGAAGAGATTAGGAAATGTACTAGGAAGAAGGCATTTTTTACATCTTGTTAAAGAGCTAAGTAATTCAATATTATAATGTAATTGATTTTCTAAATTTTTTAAATTAATTCTATTAAAATTAGGTTTATCGAAATTTGAATAATCCTTAATAAACTTCTTTTCACTATTTAATGCATTTTTATTAATATTATTATTTCTAACATCATATTCTTCAATATCTAATTTATTATTAATTAAAAGGCATTTGTATGGTTCAATCCAGTTAATTACTGCTTTACTGAATTGTTGGTTATTTTTTATAAATTCACCCAATATAAATTGTTCTGAAGCAAAGACAAAAGATTTTCCATTGTTACTTACAATAGTATAAAGAGAACCATTGTTAGTAGTTAAAATAAACTCATCTAAATTTTTAGCAGTCATTGCAAGAGATGCAGTGCCTTCAAACTCATTATATATTATATTAATAGCTTCAATAATTGACTTACCTTCATTTAAATACTTTCTTAATAATGTAGGAAAAATCTCTGTATCAATTTCATAAAGTCGTTTTAAATCATGATGTTTTGAATATAATTCATCAACATTAGTACAGATACCATTGTGTATCACTACAAAGCCATCTTTCTCTACAGGTTGATTGTTGGTATTTAGCTCTTCAGTACCATTGGTAACAAGTCGGGAATGACCAAATGCAAAGAAATTACCAATTCCATTTTCAGGCAAAATATCATCTATGAAATTCTTATAATTTGGTTGGGATATTAGCTCAGAAGCTTGAACTTTATCTTTAATTAACGAAATTCTATTTCCATAATTAATACACAAGCCAGAAGCTTCTTTACCACGCTTTTCTGATAATTCAAATAATTCATTTATTACCGAAACAAAGCTTTCTTTTTCCCAATTCTCACTTGATATTAATCCGAATATGCCACACATTTTTTCGTTCCTGAAATAGAAAAGTTAAAAAATCAATTGCAAAACTAAGCAATTTTAAAGATTAATAAAAAGTAACGAAAAGAAGCAGTCGTTATCCTAAAATGCAAACAATCTTATGTAATTGAGTGGTTCCAAGTTTGCTTGGCTCAAAGAAATAAGCGAAGTCTGCCTAAGGAAACTACTTTTTGTTAAGTTAAGTTGCTCATCAGCTATATCAGCATCTCTAATTCTCGAAATTGCTGAATTGTAATTAGTTATTTGTGAATTGAGTGCATCGAATTGAGAGTAAAGTCGTGTCTGCACACCACCCAAGTATGCGGCTGCTTTATTTACATTAGTAAGCGCGTCAGATAAACTAATGATAGTATTTTTCACATTTTCATTTGAGAAAATACCCAAATCATTATCATTAACATTATTTAAAGAAGAAAGATCTAAATTGGTAATAGCTCCAAAATTATTCACACCAATTCCCAATCTGCTCTCAGTAGCATTCAATACGAAATCATTACTAATATTAAAATCCGCATTTGTACTTGTTAAATCAATCTGAACTGATAATGCTCTATTATTTGCAGATTTACCGACTACGAAATTACCACTATAATTGCCATACAGAAGCTGTCTTCCACCGAATACAGTAGAATCAACAACGAATTGAATTTGTTCTGAAAGTCTATAAGCACTTTTAGCTAAAGCAACTATCTCGTCTGTACCCAAAGAAGAAGCAGATGCTGTAACCGCTGAATCTTTTATTTGAGCAATAAGATTAGAGATATTCTCAAATGCATCAAGGACTACTGAGGATACATTAGAAGCATCACCAACTAACTTTTGTGCTGTTTTTAATCCTGAATTTCGTGCTGAGAGTGAACCGCTTGTGATATAACCTGAAACGTTATCGGCGGCACTATTTAACTGCTTACCTGTGGATATTCTTAATTGAGAATTTGCAATCTTTGAGCTTTGCATTTCTACATTATTCTTTGCTAACTCAGCAGATATATTCGTTCTGATTTTTGACGAGAGTGAACTTATACTTGGCATCAACTTCCTAAATCTTATTAAAAATAAGAGGGCATCCTGCCAAGCTCTCCTCCAGAATTGCTTTGATTTCTTTTTTATTGGTAGTTAGGTAGTAATGCAAAATAGTAAATATCTTCTTAACCACAAAACAAATTGAGTATAATCAATAACTGTTTCAATTAATTATTAATTCTTCTAAATCTATATTGTAGATTCAGATTTTCTACTTATATTTGTAGCTAACTAAAAATCAAAACTAATAATTAGGTAAGGAAATGAAAAGAACTTATCAACCGAGTAAGAGAAAAAGAAGAAACGTGCATGGTTTCCGTACAAGGATGGCTACTAAAAATGGTCGTGCAGTACTTGCTCGCCGTAGAGCTAAAGGTCGTAAAAGACTGACAGTTAGCGATGAGCGTTAATCAGCAGATTCAGCTTTGAGATTTTAACGGATAGATTTCTTTTTTGAGGTCTATCCTTTTCTTTTTTAAAGAGATAAATAAAAATGCAATATCGACACCCTCAAATAAAGATTTCTTCTATCAAGGGTTTTGAAGTTGTAAGCCAAGTTTTCAAAGAAGGAAAAAGTTTCAAAAGTAAAAATTTCGTAGTCGTTCTTTCAAAATTGTATGATGCTAATAATCAAATAGAATTTGCAGTAATTGCTTCCAAAAAGAGAAATAAAAAAGCTGTTACACGCAATAGAATTAAGCGCTTACTTAGGCAATCTCTCAATAATTATCTTAAAGCTAAGCAAGAAATTAATTCTTATAGAATCCTTTTGATTGCAAATACGTCTATTGATATGCCAAGCAAAGTAAATCTCCAAATTTTTGAAGAAGAGATTTACCCACTACTTGATAAGTCATTTGGTTTAATTTCAAAATGAGTGCTAAGTAATTGAGATACATTCTGATATTCATTGTTAAAGTCTATAAGAAAGTAATTTCACCTTTACTGCCTCCATCTTGCAGATTCTACCCTACTTGCTCGACATATTCTATAGAGGCATTAGAAAAACATGGTGCTTTTAAAGGACTACTACTTTCAATAAAGAGAATTGCTAAATGCCATCCACTTCATAAAGGTGGCTTTGACCCAGTTCCTTAAAAAACTAAACTAAAGAAATAAATAAAGAAAAATGGATAGAAATTCGATAATTGGTTTTGTATTAATTGCTATAATTATAGGTGGCTTTACTTTCTACCAAAGCATTACTACTGAAAATATTACTCCTCAAAAACCAAAACAAGATACCACTAAACAAGCAACAAATTCAGCTAAATTGGATAGTGCGGCTAAAACGATAGCCAATGCAACTACTGGTAACGCAGACTCAAATTACTTTACCAATAAATATGGTAAATTCTTCTCAAATCCTGAATTTCATACAGAAGAAAGACTAATTACTATTGAGACTGATAACTACAAAGCAATAGTTAGCTCAAAAGGTGGCGTGATTAAGAAGTGGTATCTTAAGAATTATAAATCTTGGGATAAATATACAAGTCAGCTGATTAATGATAAACTTGGAGAGCTTAACATTGAGTTCACTTCTTTAGAAAATAAGAAAATAGATACCAGAGAGCTAAACTTCACTTTCGATAACCCAGCTTCAAACATTACTTTAAAAACAAGTGATAAATTGGTACTAAATGCTACTTTGAAAATAGCAGATAACAAATATATCAATAGAAAAATTACTTTTTATGGTAACCAGTATGCCTTTGATAATGATATTACTCTTGCCAACCTTGAAGATGTAATACCACAGCGAGGATATAATTATACTTGGAATGAAGGGCTTCGATACCAAGAACTGAACTCAGTTGATGAGTCAAAAAGCTCTAAGGCAATGACAAATTTTGGTGATGAAATTGAGAATCTTAAAGTAGAAGATGATAATCCTATAAATTCATCTCAAACTGGTCAAATTAGATATACAGCGGTTCATACTAAATATTTCCTTTCAGCTATAATGCCAAAAGATTTTGAAGGAACTACGGATTTGGCTGGTAAGAGAAAGCACTTTCCTGATGAAGGAATTGTGGAATATTACGAAATGAGCTACCGAGTTAATTATAAAGGTGGTGTTCAGACGAATAGCTTCAAGCAATTTTTAGGACCACTTAATTATGATATAGTATCGGCTTATGGATTAGAAAGAACGGTTGATTTTGGCTGGTGGATAGTTCGCTATATTGGTGAATACTTTATGATGCCAATATTCAATCTACTATATAAAGTGATACCGAATTATGGAGTAACAATACTTCTTTTCTCATTATTTATGAAGTTGCTACTTACTCCGCTTTCTATGCCTCAGATGCGTTCTGCACAGAAAATGAAGTTACTTCAACCTGAAATTGATAAAATTCGTGCTAAGCACAATGGTGATGCAACTAAAGAGCAGCAAGAGATAATGCAACTCTATGGTCAGTATGGACTTAATCCACTTGGTGGCTGTTTGCCTTTGCTACTTCAAATGCCAATATTGTACTCCCTTTGGGCAGTACTGAATTCTAATATTGAGCTTAGACAGACGCACTTTGCATTTTGGATAACAGACCTTTCTGTGCCGGATACTATTGTACATTTTGGTACTTCTATACTTGGAATTTCCTCAATTTCTGGCTTGGCACTATTAATGTCGGTTACAATGTTTGTACAACAGAAAATGACAATCACTGACCCTCGCCAAAAGGCAACAGTATATATGATGCCTGTGATGTTCCTTTTCTTATTTTCATCATTCCCAGCTGGTTTGAACCTTTATTACTTCTTGTTCAATGTTTGGTCTATTGCACACCAGTGGTATTATACGAAGTTTACTGCAAGTAAAATAACCTTAGAAGAACTGAAGAAAGCGGCACCTAAGAAAGAAAGTTGGTTCCAGCAGAAGATAAAAGAGGCACAAAGAATGGCAGAAGAGCAAGGCAGAGTACCAAAAGGCACTTACAATAATACCACAAATAATGATAACCAAAACAATAAAAACCGATTAAGAAAGAAAAAATAAAGAATTAAAGCCACCGATTAGGTGGCTTTTTTATTTGTAACCAAATATTTTTTTATGTGTTATATATTCTATTCAATTGGCTTTGAGTAAATTGCTTTTAAGTTATTAAGGAATCCTTTATGAAACACCAAAAACTAATTTTACTAACTGCTATGCTAATAGTAGCACTATCCCTTCATGCAAAAGCACAAATCACCACCCAAAATGAGGATTACAAGCTCGATACGCTTTGGGATTCGGAGAATATCGACCTTTTACGAATTCAACCAAGCAATATTCCTGGTAATGTCTTTGTAAGAATGTTGGATAGAAAAGGAGTATCGGAAATTGAAGCTAGTACTGGGAAGTTCATTCGGCTTATGGATGTACCTCAAGAGTTAGAC
>VYMC01000086.1_pt1 | contig 24263 bp, 20 predicted proteins | sample 5115301 | NCBI WGS metagenome assembly VYMC01 (sample SAMN12291802, study PRJNA351875) | freshwater metagenome | isolation source: freshwater lake | place: USA: Michigan, Wintergreen Lake | collected 2013-08-08 | reverse complement strand
GGCTCTAAATTCAAATCTATTACCAGTAAAAGGGAAAGGAGAAGTTCTATGTCTATCAGTATTATCCTTGCTTATCGCTGCTATTTTACTAAGACTAATATCTAAAATTCCTAAATCGTCATTTGTCATTTCTTTACCATCTTTGAAGTGTTGCAATACATCGTAAAGGTATTCACCTGTATAAACAGCCATAATAGCAGGAGGTGCCTCATTAGCACCTAATCTATGCTCATTACCGACAGTAGCAATACTTGCTCTTAATAAGTCACCATGGTTAGCAACCGCTTTAATGGTATTTATGAAGAAAGTTAAGAATCTCAAGTTATTTATAGGGTCATCACCAGGTGAGAGAAGATTTACACCTCTGTCTGTAGCGATAGACCAGTTGTTATGTTTACCAGAACCATTAATTCCTGCATAAGGTTTTTCATGCATTAATGCTCTTAAGCCGTGTCTTTTTGCAACTTTATCAATAACATCCATCAAAAGTTGATTGTGGTCAGCAGCAATATTTACAGTTTCAAAATAAGGAGCACATTCAAATTGAGTAGGTGCAACTTCATTATGCCTAGTTCTTATTGGAATACCAAGCATTAAGCAATCATCTTCAAAATCATGCATGAAATCAATCACTCTTTCAGGTATAGCGGCAAAGTAATGATCTTCAAGCTGTTGTCCGCGAGCAGAAGCATTTCCAAAAAGTGTTCTACCACAAAGCACTAAATCAGGTCTTGCATTGAACATTGCTTCATCAACTAAGAAATACTCTTGTTCCCAACCAAGAGTAGCAATTACTTTTTTTGTATTTTTATCGAAATAATGGCAAACTTCCGTAGCGGCAATATCTAATTCGTTAACAGATTTTAAAAGGGGAGTCTTTAAGTCTAATGATTCACCAGTATATGAAATAAAAATAGAAGGAATACATAGTGTTTTACCATAAGATGTTTCCAATAAAAAGGCATGGCTAGAAGGGTCCCAAACTGTATAACCACGAGCAAAAGAAGTACCTCTTAACCCACCAGATGGAAAGCTAGAGCCATCTGTTTCTTGTTTTATAAGGTCTTCAGCAGTGAAGCTTTCAATAGGATTGCCATATTTATCAAGTTTGAAGAAAGAATCATGCTTTTCAGCAGTTTTACCAGTTAATGGTTGGAACCAATGAGTAAAGTGAGTAGCTCCATTATCCATTGCCCAGTTTTTCATCCCAACAGCAACGAAATCAGCTGTCTTTGGATCAATTTTTTCACCAGTTTCAATAGAGTTTATAAGAGATTCGTATGCTTCTTTCATAATGTATTTTTTAAAGGCATCAGAACCAAATACATTCTTAGCATAATACTCAGTAATTGGCTTACCTTTTACATTAGAACTAAATCTAATATCTCTTTTATTGGAATTAACTTTTAGAACTGATTCTCGGCGAATTGACATTTTCTTGAAAGTGATTATGATAAAGAAGCAATATAGTGCTAACAGAAAGTGTATAGAATGATAAATTTTAGAAGTTATCAACAGTTAACTTATATGCTTGTATTTGCTTATTTTAGTGGTACGAATATTGATAAATTCTCATCAAATGAAGACTCTAAACTTAATATTTCTTTTAGTACTCCTTTTTAGTTGCTCACCAAAAGGGAAACAGTCTTTCTATGGTATAAAGGGGAGTGGTCAAGTAATTAATTATAAGAGGGAGACTTCCAGATTCTTAACTCTTATTCTAAATCAATCGGCAAACTATGTATTCGTTCAGGACCCATATAAAAACTATTTTGAGTTAGACTGTGATAAAGATTTTACCAAATATATGGTAACACAAATGAGAAATGATACTTGTACATTTTTCTTTGATGAAGTTGTAAAGTATTCATCTTTAAATGTGAACATAAGGACATCCGAGCTAAGGAATATAGTAATCAATGAAGATATTGAACTTATAATTAATGGACCTTTGAAAGCACGTTCTCTAAGCTTGATTGATAATGGAAGTGGGAAGGTAAATATAGACATTGCTACTGATACTTTAAAAATTTTCCAAAATCAGAATACTGATATAACATTTACTGGAAATGCAAACGTACTATTCATCTATTCTAATGGTGGCAATGATATCAATTGTAGTAATTTAAAAAGTTTGCACACTTTTATAGTTGGTAATTCATCAAGTGAGATTAAAATAGGTACCACAAAGTATTTGGATTTCGATGCAAATGCTAATACTAAATTATATTATCAAGGTGAGCCAATTATTACTCAAAAGAATATGAGTAAAGGTAAGCTAATCAAACAATGAAAAATATTAATCAGTTATTATCAAAAGAGTTAAAGCAAAAAAGAGAAAAGTCAAAATTTTCATTTACCCATAAATTAGCTTTTTTTAGCAATCTTATTGGTGCAATGATATTAATTGTAGCATTTTCAATTTTAGACGGTTATCAATATTACCTTAGAGAAAAGTCAGCTCTTTTCAGTTCACATATTAAGATTGAATATTTAAAGCCAAATAATCAATCAAGTGCTTTATTACATTTACAAAATTCACTATTAAATTCAGAGGAATATAAATCTTACTTGGTAACAAACGACGAAGTGTTAATAAGACATAAAGGTCAAGTAGAAGGAATTTTAATCAAGGAATACCCTACTATCCCTAAAGTAATCAAAGAAGCTTTTAAAATAGGGAATTTGAAAGAGAAAGAAATTGTAATTGGAAAGGAATTAGCTAATAAGTTTAATCTTAAAGAAAATGATTCAGTACTAACAATTAAAATTAATAAATCTGAAAATGGCTTTAGTTCAGACTATACAAAGAGAAGGATTGCAGGTATTTTTCAAGCTGGTTTTTCGCAATATGAATCCAATTTAGCATTTGCTTTGCAGGATACAATATTAGCTGAAAAAAATGCTTACTTAGAATTGTATCTTACTAATTTAGATAAACTACGAGATGTAGCACAAATAATTAGAAAAAAACTAAATCTGCCCTACTACATTAGCACTTATGAGGAGTTAAATTCTGGGATGCTCAATTGGATTGAAATTCAGAAAGAGCCTATACCAATTATACTTAGCATAGTTTCAATAGTTGCGATACTAAACTCAATAACATCTTTAATTGTTTTGGTAATTGAAAAGTCAAAATCTGTGGGAATTATGAGAAGCTTTGGTACAAGTAACAGAATGATAATTTTTCAATTTTTAAAAGAGGGTATGAAACTAAGTATGGTTGGAATTGTAACAGGTGTTATATTTGGTTATAGCTTAGTAACAATACAAGATATATTTCAAATAGTAAAAATACCTTCTGAAATATATTATCTTGATGCACTACCTATAAAGAAAGAACTTTATCAATACGTTTTGATATTAATTCTTGGTACTGTTTTATCTTTTTTATCAGTATTGATTCCAAGTTTTATACTGATTAGAATAAAAACGCTTAAAGCTATTAAGTTTAATTAAATAACATTAGAAATCATATTTAATTATAAAAGAAAAAGTCCTCACTTTTGAGGACTTAAACTTAGAAAATTGAGAAACAATATTTACAAATTTCAATTTAGAATTAAAAATTATACCCAAGGTTCACGTAGAAAGAATTGTAAATCAACGGGCTTGCACCATCTATTGGGAAATTCATATCGTTCTGGCGGAAATAATTGAATAAATATTGGGTACCACCTTCAATGATAAAGTCTAAAACTGGGTGAAGTTTGTTATCTTCGTCAACTATCTTATCAGCAAGAAATCCAATTATACCAGATGTAGCACCCTGTGACATTTGACTCACTGCATCATACCACATTAAATATCTAGGGTAAACAATATCTTGCCTATAACCAGCTGATATATTAAGATTGTTACTACTGAATTGCAAACCATAAATAGTTTCATATCCCATTCTTAGATTATCACCAAAAACATTTATTTGTTCGTAATCTGGTAGTTTCCTAAAGTTTGTATCGGGAGAGTTTTTTACATTTAAAATTGAAAGTGAAATGTTATGCCCAGTTTGGAAAGCAATGTAGTTACCTTCACTAATTTCATAACCTTCACCTTCTGTATTACCTATTGAAAACCTTAACCCGTTAGCTGCAGTTTGAAATTCACTTTGATTTGAAGCAGAGAGGAAATGCACACTTAAATAAGATTTTTCTATTTCAACTGTCTTAGCAACTATACTTTCCCTTTCAATTTCTATTTTACCAATAGAGCCACCAATGATATTTAGCTTCGACAAGCCAAATTTAGAGTCCCAATCATTTTCTTTAAATAAAATTGATTCAGTTATGCCATAATGTCCTTCTAAGTAGCTTTTTTCTAATAGTTCTTCTTTGTTACTATCAAATAGTTCTCCTAAATCAAGGAAATCAGTAGTATCGCCTTCATCATTTACTTTAGAATTACGTTGTGATGGATTTGGTTCAACTTTCTTTTGTGATAGTAAGCTTAAAGTTGAGCCTGAGAATATGATTGCAATTAGCAATAACAATGGGTAGATTTTTTTCATTTTGTACCTATTTTAAAATCTATTTTGTAAAAATTTCTTGTTCATTTTTCTTTCTAGATTCATCAGCTATTTTCAGCTTATAATCTATTAGTTTGATAGATAAATCTTTATTATTAACTGCTAATATCTGTATAGCTAAGAGTCCTGCATTTTTAGCACCACCAATTGCAACAGTTGCAACAGGTACTCCAGGTGGCATTTGTGCAATTGAATAAAGTGAATCTAAACCAGATAAAGATTTTGTTAAAATTGGAACTCCAATTACAGGAAGAGATGTAGTAGAAGCAATCATTCCTGGTAAATGTGCAGCTCCACCAGCACCGGCAATAATTACAGACAATCCATTTTCTAATGCATTTTTGCCATAATTTATCATATCGAATGGAGTTCTGTGTGCAGAGATTACTTTAATCTCGTAATCAACTCCAAACTCTTTACAGATTAGCTCTGCCTCATGCATTGTAGGATAATCACTATCACTACCCATTATAATTCCAATTTTATTCATGCTTTATCTACGCTATTAGAAACTAAAAGTTATCCGTATATTGCTTTTTTAATTTTCAAATATATCAAAGAAAAATGAAAGCTAATCTAAAATACCACAACGGAATGTACTTTGAAGCAAAGAGTGATACAAATCAAACTACTTTTTATGATTCATCTTTAGATCATGGAGGTACAGGAAGAGCAGCTACTCCTATGGAAAACTTATTAACATCACTTGCAGCATGTTCAGCGATGGATGTTGTATCAATATTAGAGAAGAAAAGGAAAACTATAAATTCATTAACTATTGATATTGATGGACTTAGAGCTGATGAACATCCAAGAGTTTTTACTAAAGTACATTTAATTTATAACTTATCGAGTAATGACGCAAAAATAGATGATTTGAATAGAGCGGTTGAACTTTCAATGGACAAGTATTGCTCAGTTTCAGCTATGTTCAAAATGTCTGGTTGTGAGCTAACTCGAGAATGCCATTTAATATAAGTAGGTATTTTTGAAAAGCCGACTTTGACGATAACTACTTTTTTTTGTTGTTATTTTCTTATATTTGAATTAGTAATAATTGAAAGAGATATTTAATGCAATATGCTACTTTAGTTTCTCAAAAGCTTAGAAAATTAGTAAGAGCATTACACCAAAAACAACATCGCGATTTAAACTCACTATTTATAGCTGAAGGTGAGAAGATTTGTAGAGAATTACTTGAAAGCACCTATGAACCGGAATTATTAGTTGTAAGAGATTCTGTTCACTCAGATGTTGTAGATTTGGCAAAGAGATATGTTGATAGAGGTATTCCAATTTACAATGCACCAAAGCATGTATTCGACCAAATGAGTGAAACGAAATCACCACAAGGTATAATAGCAGTAGTAAATATAAAAGAGCAAACTATCAACCCTGATTTAAATTTCATTGCATTAGATGGATTGCAAGACCCGGGCAATGTAGGTACAATTATAAGAACAGCTGAGTGGTATGGAATAAATCAAATTTTACTTTCAGCTGACTCTGCTGACCAATATAATCCTAAAACTGTTCGTTCAACAATGGGCTCTTTGTTTAGAGTAAATGTAGTCTCAGTTCCTGATTTAGCAGATACACTAAAAAATTCCTTTAAAGATTTTGAAATTTATACTGGTACTATGAACTCTAAAACGAAACTAAACACAATCAGTGTAGGAAAGAAATTTGGTTTAGTTTTTGGCAATGAAGGTAATGGAATTAGTGAACCAGTAAAAAAAGTAGTAAAAAAATCTTTTACTATAACAGGTGTAGGATCAACAGAATCATTAAATGTAGCTGTAGCTTGTGGGATTAGTTTGGCTCATTTTGTAACTGCAAACAAGAAATAGTGAATTTATATTTATCAATAGGAATTATTGTTGTATTAAGCTATTTAATTGGCTCATTTCCAAGTGGCGTAGTAATATCAAAGATGTTCTTTGGCTTTGACATTCGTACCCAAGGAAGTGGCAATATGGGGAGTACAAATGTTTTTAGGATATTAGGAAAAAAATGGGGTTTTGTTGTCCAAGCACTTGATATGGTTAAAGGGCTTTTGGCAGTAAACTTGGTTGCAGGATTAATTGGTACTCAAATTTTGGAAGTGGATTTCTATAAGAATGAAGAGTATTTAATAAAGATTATAGCAGGTATATCTTCTGTATTAGGGCATATTTTCTCAATATTTGTTAGTTTTAAAGGTGGTAAGGGTATTAATACTGCCGCAGGAATGGTAGTGGGGTTGGCACCATTTGACTTTGGAGTATGTTTTGTATGCTTTTGGATTGCGGTAGGTTTCACAGGATATATTTCATTAGGTTCAATAGTAGGAGCTCTCGCTCTTCCATTATCTATGATTATCAGACATAATGTGTTTTTAGTTGAAATAGCTGGCTATAACACTTTGATTTATTTCCTTGTATCATTGGGTTTGCTTATAGTATATACGCATAGGAGTAATGTTATAAGGATATTAAAAGGTACAGAAAGTAAATTTGAGAAGCTACAAGTAATAAATTTTTCAAAGAATAAAGTAAAGCAAGGGTAAATTAATCATAAAGGATAAAATAGTAATAGTAGGTGCAGGCGGTTGGGGTTCAGCTTTGGCTATGGTACTTGCAGATAAAGAATTAGATGTGAAGTTATATTCTCATGATGAGTTTACAGTAAACTCAATAAAGAAAATCCAAGAGAATATTAACTATCTACCAGGAATTCAATTTCCTGATAATTTAGAAGTAACAAATGATAAAAAAGTATTTAATGAAAGTCAATATATCGTAAATACAGTACCCACACAGTTCATAAAAGAGTTTTACAAAAATCAAGATATTAACCTAAAGGATAAATTTGTAATAAATGGCTCTAAAGGTATAGTAATAAGTGACTTAACTACAATTTCTTCTATATTCGAAAAAGATTATTCAGTAGAAAGTGAGAACTATTGTGTATTAACAGGTCCAAGTCATGCAGAAGAAGTTGCTCGTAAAATGCCTACCGCTGTAGTTTCTGTTTCTAAGAACAAAGATTTAGCTTTAAAAGTGCAAGAAATTTTTAACTATGAATATTTTAGAGTATATAACTCCTCAGATGTAATAGGAGCGGAATTAGGTGGTGCTTTAAAAAATGTAATAGCAATATCAATTGGAATATTAGTCGGTATGGGCTTTGGAGATAATGCAAGGGCAGCAATACTTACAAGAGGTCTAGCTGAAATTAGCCGACTTGGAATAACATTAGGAGCTGACCCTCTTACTTTTTCAGGACTTTCAGGGCTTGGTGATTTATTTGTTACATGCGATAGTAAACATTCTCGTAATCGATCATTTGGTGAGAAAATTGGCAAAGGTGAGAAAGTTGAAAATATCTTATCATCATCTAAACAAATAGCTGAAGGAGTTTACACTGCAAAAGCAATTTATGAGCTAAGTAAGAAAATGAGTATTGAAATGCCTATATGTAATGAAGTATATTACATAATTTATGAAGGTAAAGAATTAAAAATGGCTGTTAAAGATTTGATAACTCGTCAATCTAAGGCAGAAATATACTAATTTGATTTACAAGAATTTTCAACCCAGTCTAAATAGTCAGTATTACCATTTACAATTTCTACAGCTATTATTTCAGGTATTTGATAACTATGTAATTCTAATATTTTCTTTTCTAACTTATCATATTTTGACTTTACTGTCTTACAATGCAGAGTAAATTCTTCTTCTTCAACTACCTTACCATCCCATTGATATATTGAATTTACTTTACTGGAAATGTTAGCACAAGCAATTAGCTTCTCGTTTACTAATGAATTTGCAATTTTGAATGCAAGCTCTTTATTGGGAACATTTACAAAAACAAGTAAGAATTTTTCATTATTCATATTGCAACCTATTAAAGTGTAACAATTTAGTTATTGAAAGGTTTTATCATAAAGAAATTACTTATTTTTGTTCATACAATAAGTAAGATTCTTAAATGATTGAGATTTTTTTGTTTTTTCTAATTCTACTTGGAGGTCTATATGGATTTACAAAGAATTGGATATATCTATCTTTAAAAGATGGTTTTTTAGGTTTGGCAGTTTATTTTTTGATGTTCATAATTGGCTGGGCATTTGCAAGTACTTTGGCAAATTTAGTTTATCCTTATGAATGGCGTACACAATACTTTAATCATAATACTTTGGCTTTGGTAACTTTGATTATACCTAAATCGTACTTTTTCTATAAATTCTTTTACAAAGGAAATTTAAACTTGAATAAAAAAGATATAAAGGAATAGATGACCAATTATTAATTCGTACCTTTTCAATTAATAAAATAGTGAAGATTAGCTCACAAATAATAGCAATTATTTTGTCAGTATCAGTGCTTGGTTCTTGTAGCACATATACTGATTTTACTACATATTTCAACACTTTCTATAATGCTGAACGACTTCTTAAATTTAGTGAAGAAGAATTTGAATTTCAAAATGAAAAAAGAAAATCAAGCCCACGAACGTTTGTAATAGAACCCAAGTTATTTTTCCAAAATAATTTCTACAATAATGTTCCTCCTTTTATGGAAGAGTATATTGTAAAGCAACCAATAAGACAAGCAGTACAAGTAAAGTTAGACTCTATAATTATAAAAGGTTCTAAAATATTATCTACAAAAGGTAAAAGTAGCTATATAGAAAAAACACTGTATCTTATGGCGATGAGCTACTTCTATAAAGAAGAGTGGAGACCATCATTAGTAAAATGTGGAGAAATGCTTGATAGATTCCCAGAAGGTGACTTAGCTCCAGATGCAGCTTTACTTATGGCTAAAAACTTTCTTATAGAAAGAAACTTCTATCAGGGAAAACAATTACTTTCACAGACTGTTGATTTAGCGTGGCTAAAAGGAAGATATGACATTCTCTCAGAGGCATTTAGAATTCAAGCAGAAATAGCACTTTCGGAAAACAATTTCAAAGAAGCATTAAGACCATACAAACAAGCAATTGTTCAAACTGATGATGAAGCACTTAAAGCCAAATGGCAAGTAGATTTAGCAGCTTTGCTTTATAGATTAAATAAGTTAGATATGGCAAATGATGCATTTACTGAAGCATTAAACTATAAAACTGATTATGTAACAGAATTTGAGGCAAAACTTTATAAAGCAGCTTGTCTCAATAGGCAAAAAAGATATTGGGAGGCATCTAACATATTAGATAAATTAGAAAATGATGGTAAGTTCAAAGAGTGGGCAGGTTTTGTATTTGCAGAACGACTCACTTCATTAAGATTACAAAAACAAGACACATTACTTGAAAAAGCAGAAAAATTTGCAGATACATCTTTTATAAATAATAACTTGATAACTACTTACTATTTTGAAAAAGCAATGGAATTTTACGAAGAAGGTAAGTATAATGATGCACTGAGAAGTTTTGCAAAATCTAAAGGTAGTAAATCAATTGTATTTCAAACTTCATTCGAGATGTTCAAATTGCTATCTGAATATGATTCTAGAATGAGTACAGTTCGTCCGATGCTGTCGAAACTACAAGGTGGAGAACAAGTAAGTGATACAATGAAAAATTATACGGCTGTTTATTTATATGATATTGCAAGAATACATGAAAAACTAAAAAATACTGATTCAGCTTTGCATTACTACAATTTAGCACGTTTGACAATACCTGAAAAAAATACATTTGCTGCAAAGTATAACTATGCATACATGGAAAGAATAAAAACGCGAAACCCAGAGCTTTCAGATTCAATCAAATATGTACTTGCTGAAAAATATAGTAAGACAGAATATGGCAAAGATATGATGAAAGAGCTTGGTATAATGGAAGAATTCATAATTGATACTGTTGGAGAAATCTTCAATTCAGCTACTCAATTTAGAAGAACAAAAGATTATAGTTCTGCAAATGGACAATATTTAAAGCTATTTAACAATTATCCAAAACATCAACTAGCTCCTAAATCACTCTACTCTATTGGCTGGACATATGAAAAAGAAAATAGGAATGTAGATAGTGCTTTACAATATTACAACTTGTTAATTGATAAATATCCTAATTCAGAATACGCAAATGATGTACGGTTAACTATAAATTATTTGCTTGCTGTAAGAAGTGGAAATATTCCAGACTCATTAAAAGAGAGGTTTGTTCAAGATGTAAGGCAAATAGATGTTGAATCAGAAATTAGAGAAAATGAAGAAGCATATAAGAGAATGGAAATAATTAATAGTAAGAACTCATCTATATTCGATTTAAAATTAGATCCTACAAAGTTAATACAGGAAGCTCAACAGAATATCACATTACCTAAAACTGACTACAAATTGCCAGATTCTAAAGATATAGAAAAACTGCAAGATTCTCCAAATATGATAAAAGAGTTCTTCTTTAAAGATGAATTAAATAAGAAAAAAGAGGGCGAAAAAAAAGATATACAAAAGAACGATTCTACCTCTACTCCCAATCCAATCAAAAAATAATTGGCATTTTAATTGTAACACAGATTCTAAAACACAAGTGCTACAATGACAAAATCTACTTCAAAAGTACAAACCAAAACAAGTTCAAAAAAAGTAAAAACTACACCTCCTGATGAAAGAATTTTCAAACTTGAAAGCCAACTAGCTTGGTATAAATCATTTTTTGATAATGCCACAGATGCAGTATTTATAGTTCAGCCCGAGACTTGGTCTGTCTTAGACGCAAATGAGTACTCTGCTCATTTACTTGGTATAGATAAAAATGAACTTATTGGTACTAATTTATCGCAGTTCAGGCGAATATTCAAACTATTAAAGAAAACGAGTTCTCCATCAGTACTTTCAGAATTATCTTTCGATAAGCCAGATGGCGAAGTTATTATGCTTGAGGTTTCTGCAAGATTTGTAACGTATAATGATGAAGAATTAATACAAGCTATAGCGAGAGATGTTTCAGAGCAACATGCCCTTTCTGATAAGTTGGTATTAGCAGATAAGTTAGTTATTTTAGGTCAACTTTCAGCAAGTGTTGCCCATGAAATAAGAAACCCACTTGCTGCAGTAAATTTGAATTTACAGTTAATGAAAAGAGTAATTGCACCAGAAGACCCAATGGTGAATAATGTCAATCAAGCTCTTCAAGGTGTTGAAAGAATAATTAAAGTGGTTGAAAATACTCTTAATTTTTCAAGACCTGCAATGCCTGATATTAAGGAGATGAATATTAATTCACTTATTCCGACTGTATTAGATATGGTTGCTATGAATATCAAAAGAAAAGAGATTCAAGTTGATTTAAAGTTAGCTGATAATTTACCTCATGTTCCTATAGATTCTAAACAAATGCTACAAGTATTTATTAACTTACTTAATAATTCGACAGAAGCTATAAAAGGTAAAGGTAATATTACAATTGAAAGTTATTTAGATAAATCAACTAGGACTAATGAAGGTGATTACATAGTTGTAGCAGTTTCAGATAATGGTGCAGGTATAGCACCTGATGACTTACAAAAGATATTCAATCCATTTTTTACTAGAAAGCATGATGGTACAGGTCTTGGCTTGCCGATTACTCAAAGGATAATGCACCAACATTCTGGTATAATTGACGTAGAAAGTAAGCTTGGTGAAGGTACTACGTTCTACATAAAACTACCTATACCGAGAAGCAAAGTCAATTAAGCTATAATTACCAACTTGAGCCGTATTTAAGTCGGAACTCCCAACGTATTTGGTCTTGTGTTTGAGTTTGATTAAGGTTATTAATATATCTTAATTGAGCAAGGAAATTCTGCCAAAAAGAATTATCATTGAAGATTACTGTAGCAGGTAAATCAATATTTACTTCAGGATTTGATATATTATTTAAGTTACCACCAACAGACCACTCTAAGCCACCGACAATATCACCTTGCAATCTTATTCTTGAATTTTCTAAAGTACCTAGATAATCTATATTTGCACTTTTTATGACACCACCAAGGTTGCTCATTACTTCGTTTAAAGAACTAGATAGTATTGCGGAAGTACCTCGATTTAAAGTTTCATCAAAAAGACCTCCACCAGCAACATTACTAGATTTATTCATTTCATTAAATGTCTTACCAAAAGTAAACAAATAAAAAACATCTCTTTCTATTGTAGTTTTATCACCTATTACTTCTTCTTGACCAATCTTATAGCTAAAAAGTAAATCTGGTTTTTGTTTGGTACCAGTCATTTTTATATTTACAGTATATTCTTTATCAATATTATCTATTTTAGTCCTACCACTGTAGAAGGCATTCATATCTAAAGTAGGATTTTCAATAGAACCTGTTGGGAACTTCAAGGTACCACTGAGATTGAACTTCTTACCTAATAATTGCATTGTAGATTTTGGAAACACCTGAATTGAGCCATTAAAGAGCATTTCTTTTTTATACCTTTCTTTCTCATACCGAAAAGATTTAGTTTTATCATCATACCCAACATAAGAAGTGATAGTAATAAAAGCAGGTAATCCCATTTGAATTTTGATATTGTTTCCGCCAAAACGAACATCAACATCATATTTCATCAGATCATTAAAGCTTGTATTAGCTTGAAATTCTTTACTTTTTTTATTGTCATCAATTGTTTTTTTATCATCTAATTTGATAAATACTTTATCGCCCTCTCTATGATAGATAAAGTTGGGACTTACATTTTGAGCTAAATCTGGTTGAGGCATTTGGATATCTGCCTCTAATATATTTACACTACCTCCTAAATTTGGTTTATCGAATGTACCAAAAAAGTGTAAAGGTTGCTTATCAGTTGCAATTCTAAACTTTCCAAATAAATTTGGCATAGACTTTTTAGATTCATCAGTTAATATAGTAAAGTCTTTTGTTTCTAATAAGAAATCAAAATTTGTAAAGTTGAATTTATCTAATTTCATAAATCCATTTAGTGTAGCTCTACCATTCGGATTATCATATTTAGTGTTTTCAACAGCTAAGTTATTAAATTTCAAGCTATCATTATTAAAGAGCACATTCCCTTTAATATTATAGAATATATTTGAAGCGTTAGTAAGGAGGGAAGCATCTTTGATTCTTACATCTCCTAGGTATTGGACCTTATCAACTGGACCAATAATGGATAATTTACCATCTCCTTTTCCTTTTACATTTGAGACTTCGGGTATAAATGGTCCAACAGCTGCTAAATTCATATCTTTGATTTGAGCCACTATATTTACTTTTTCAGCATTATGAAGACGTTCTTTTATGTTAGCAAAAGCTAAATTTAGTGGTAGAGTAAATACTTTAATTTCCAAATTAGGATAAGTAGGATTATTATCAGTAAGAGTAATCAAACCATCAGTAATAGTTGAATCTTCATGTTTGAAGGATAAAAGTAATTTACCTAAGTCTTGATTAGTATATTTTAGCTCTTTAGTATTTAAAGATAATTCAATTGAAGGATTATCCAAATAACCATCAATATTAATATTTGCTTTATCTACTTTACCTTTTAATGTATTTAGGTTTACAGCATTAATTTGGAATTTACTTAGATTCTTTTCTATATTCACATCTTCAATTACAATATTGAAATTCCTAAATCTGCTTTTATTTTGCTCAAATTCACCAATAAGTCTAATTATTTCTGTGCTATCTTTTCTTAATTCAGCAAGTCTAAGAGTTATATTATCCTTTTCAATTATACTTTTAATTGGTTTACTATTTTCTATTGTAAATAAAGTGTCAAATTGATATTTTAAGTTGTTGATTGTTAAATCAGCACTATTATTATTAAGCTTTAATGTAGATTTAATGTTTAATTGATTAGACTTATTAACAATAAAATCAGTATCAAAAGCAATACTATCTTTAAGAAAATTTATATTCACAAAAGGATTGTCAAATCTGTTATCGTTAATTTGAAGTAACTTTTCTGACTTTAAATAACAATCAAAGTCTAAAAACTTTCTCTCTTTACCATCAAATATCAAATCGAATTTTGCTTTCGAATTGATACTATTACCGACAAGTTCAAAGTCTTTATTCATAAAGAATATATTATTCAGTTCAATTTTTTTAAAATTAATATTACTTTCATTAAATTTAGAAGTGATATCTAATTCAAATTTTCCTTTAGAATTGATTTTATCACCATCAAGCAAAATTGAAAGTGGAGATAAGTCTTTTATATCAGCTTTTATTGAGCAATTAATATTGTTAAATACTTTTGTCTTATTCTGAAAATTAGTATCTAAAGTTATCTTTTGTTTTTCATTGAGAAATATGTTAGCTTTTTCAGTAAAGAAATCTTTTAGAAGTTTAACGTTATCACCTACTTGAGTAATAAGTTCAATGTAAGAGAATTCTCCTGTAAGCTCTGCATCAAAAAATGAAGAATTAAATTTAAACTTTTTATAAGTAGAATCTTTTGCAAGATTAGCATTGAATTCAAAAGGTAAGAAAAGTCTATCATTGAATATGACCAAATCAAATTCAGATTTGATATTGCCTATAATATCATCAATTTTCATTCCTTTACCATCTACAGTCAATTTACCTGTAGTAAACACAGGAGCTAAGTTATTTGAAAGCAGATATTTGAGATTTATAGCTTGAAGTTCTGTAGTGAAATTATAAGCTAAATCGTTATTATTAAAATCAAAAGAACCTTTCAAGGCAATTGTAGGTTGAGTTGGTTCATCTAAATCGTTGTACTTTTTATCTGGGTAAAGAAGCAGATTAAAAGTATCCAATTGTATTACTTTGTTTACTGCTTTTGCATCAAAGTTTAAGTACGATAACTTTTTATTAAAAAATTCTGAATCAAATAATTTTAATTTGTAGCTACCTTTGAAATCTTTGGGCATGATACCACTTCCATCAACTTTCAAATTACCTGTTAAACTGCTATTATAAGCTGTATCTTTTGTAATTGCACCTAAGTTAAGACCCACGATATTCATCTCACCTTTGTAGTTCAATTTAGGATTAGAAAAGTCTAAATATCCTGCACCTTCAATATTTCCAATATCAGTTGAAATCTTGATTTCAGATTCAACAGATTTTGTACCTCCAATACCATAAATTCTTGATATTTTGGCATTATTTACATTTGGAATATACTCAGCCAAGTCAATGAGAGGAATAAATTCTTTTATATCATTTCTGTTTAAATATGAGTCTTTAATGTTGAACACATAATGCAAATTTTCAGGGTCAGTAATATCTTGGATGTCTGCTGAAAAGTCTATTTTTGAGCTACCTTTACTTGCTTTTAGAGTTTTAATAACTAAATCATCTAAGCTACCTCGAGCTTTGATAGCTATTTTATCTAACTTTTTAAATCGAGTTGGTAAATAAGTAAAGTATTCAATGTACTCTCCATCGAAGTTAGTAGCTGTAATATCAGCATTTAGAATCATTTTCTTAATTTCTTCATTGCCAATTTTTTCAAACACATTAAGATTTTCAACACTTGCTTTAGCTATTAAATTGCTACCCTCTGTATGCAAGTATAGAGTATCAACAAATGGACCTTTAGAATTAATGCCTACTTTGGCAAAAGAGTTAATTACTCTTACTTTACTTAGTTTGTCAAATAGACTAAAGTTTATTACTTGCAACTTATAATCATTATTAAATATATCAATGTTTGCAGATAAATGTGCATTCAGGTCTTGAATATTGTTTCTAAAAGGATTAAAAATGCTTCGTTTTTGACTATATAGTTCATCATTTACACTTAGATTTGATTTTATAAATACAAGATTGTTAATATTGATTTTTAAGTCAGTTCTTTCTTTGTTTTTTTCAGTATTACTTGGTTTTGCTATTTTTTCAAAATTCCATAAGCTATCGTGTTTACTTCTAGAAATATTAATTGTTGAATTATCAAGTACTATCTCACCTATTTCTATTTTCTTTAAGTTTGATTTCAATAAATCAATATAAATAGATAAATTTCCATTAGATAAGATTGAATCATTACCTTTATAAAGATTGACTCCTTTCAATCTAATTTGAATTACTTCATTTAAATCGATTTCATCTATCTTCAATGCGTAATTAAGCTCATCTGAGACTATATCAGAAACTAAACCGGCATAATATTTACGAATAATTTTAAATTCAAATGAAAGAAAGAACATAGCTATAAATAACATTACAATTAATATAAATGTAAATATAAACCTTCTAACTTTTGAGAAAGTGTCTTTTTTTGCTCTATTTCTTTCTTTATTTTCCAAATTTCAATTGATATTGCTTATGTATTAAGCAAATACTATGCAATTTAATTGATTTCTATAGTTTTAGTTTTGTTTTGCCGATATATTCTCAAATACATTAAACCTTTTTTGCTAATTTTGATTGATGGAAAATCTAAACTCAGATATAAATCCTAACCAAAAAATTTACGATAGTGCAGACCAATCCAAAATGGAAAGTACATCTAATCGTATGTATAGCAGTCAAGAAAGCCAATTTAATAAATCCTTAATGAATAATTCACCAAATATTGAAGACTTAAAAGATGATATTCTAAATGATGTTTTTGGTTCAGCTTCTCAGGAACCAAACTCTGCAGTTGGCAATACCGATATACCCAAAAAACAAGAAACTCAACCAACTAAAGAAACATCTGAAGTAAATTCAAAACCTATCACTCCAAATTCAACTATTGATTATTCAAAAGAAGATATAACAATACTTACGATTGATGATGACAAATGGATACAAAGAATTTATACTCAATACTTAACTCAATGGGGATTTAAGCATTTGATGGCTAATGACCCTTTTGTTGGAATAGAAGAAGCAATTACTGAAAAACCAACTTTAATCTTCTTAGATATGATTTTACCTGAAGTGAATGGTCTTACAGTATTACAATTTCTTAAGAATTTAAAATTTACGAAAGAGATACCTGTAGTAGTTGTATCTGGAAATATGAATAAAGACTTAATTAAAGCTACCTTTCCCTATGGTGTAAAAGGATATGTAACCAAACCTTTTAATCAAGATACCCTATATTTGAAAATCAAAGAAGTCGTGGATAGAAATTTATTTAACGGCTTAGTTAAAGCTGGAAAAATTGCCGAATTGGACATCAAAAAGAAAGTATCTATACCTAACGTTTAGATTCCACGCCACTTTAATACCTCACGCCTAACTGGGTAATTCTCCCTGAAGTGCTTAAAATAAGATATAGATTCTTCTCGAGTAGAATAAATTTGATAATTCTTTTTGAAATCATCTGTTTCAAAATCTAAACACCGAGATTCTTTTAATTGCTCATAAAGACTTTCAATTGTAAAATCACTTATTTGCTTTTTAGCTGATTTATGTAATTCTTCCAACAGAAAAATTGGAGAGTAGTTTAGATTATAAACTTCTTTAAGATGGTCAAGTAGTGTCTTAGTACCTAGTATTTTACCTTCGATTGTGTGTCCTGCAATATGTGGTGTTGCTATATTTGAAATTTCTAAATGTTTATGGTCAATATAGGGTTCCTCTTTCCATACATCTATTGCCAATTTTAGATTTTTCCTTTTTTGAATTTCAAATAATGCATCTTCATCTATAATACCACCCCTAGAGGTATGAACTACAACACAATCATCTTTAAGTAATTCTAAATGTTCTCTATTGAGATAATCTTTAGTTTCTTCATTTAATGGGATGTGATTTGTAAGTATATCAACTTTGTGAATTAAATCTTCTACATCAACATGATGAAAACCTTTATCTTTTAGTTCTTCTATTTTATATGGGTCGTGAATGTAAATATTGTCAGGTTTAAAACCAATTCCTAAGCAATACTCTAGTACTTTTCCACCAATACTGCCAACACCAAGCAGACCTAGCTTTAGTTCACCAACTTTTGACCTATCAACTAAATGCAAAATTGAGAACAAAACATATTCTGCAACTGAGTTTGAATTACATCCTATTGCGTCAAAATGCAAAATCCCTTTTGAATCTAAGTACTCTTTATCAATGTGGTCTGAACCAGATGTTGCAGTAGCAATAAATTTAATATTAGTATCATTTACTAATTCTTCATTTACTTTTACTGTGGAGCGAATTAGTAGTACATCAGGATTAAATTCATTGATAAGTTCTTTCACATTATCTTTAGTCGAATATGGTTGTAATATGCAAATATCTCCTAGGGATTTCTCAAGAAGCAATATATTCTTATCAAATAATACTCTTAGCTTTTCCAATTTTATCTTCCAAAATCAATTACTTTATTATCAGCAATTACGAATACCTTTTCATTTGATTTTGGTTTTATAGTGAACTTACCAGTAAAAGAGCCAAAAGCTGGTACAACCATGTGGTTACTTTTCATGTAAAAACATGGAATTCTTACACTTCCAAGTTTATCTTTTATCAATACTGAAGGGTGTAAGTGCCCAGTTATCATATATTTACTGCTATCAATTAAATCATCTTTAAATTCGTGAGTGAATCTAAAATCATAATAATCAATATAATCTACTATATTCTTAAAATTCAATATGTTATCTAATTCTTCAATATTCTTATCATGATTACCAATTGTCAAACTAAGTGCAATATTATCAACACTTTGCTTAAATTCCTTAATACTTTGAAGAATATTAGTTTTTGAGTAGCACTTAGAGTGGATAATATCACCTAAGAAAATAATTTCTTCAATCTTATTTTTTTGGCATATATTGATAATGATATTTAAGTCATACCATGAACTTGATTCAGGAACAGCCAGTCCAGACTGCCTAAATGTGCTTGCCTTTCCAAGATGTAAATCGCTTACTATAAGTTTTGAATTTACAACAAGTGCTTTTTCAGCTAATAGTTTTACTTTTTCTTCTTTAATTATTAAATCCATTAAAGGAACTTAAAGGATAATTGAAAACTAATTTAAACAAATTAGTTTATGGTGTCATTTCCACGTAGCATTATTCTGCTACCGTTATTATTGAAATTTGCATTAAATAGAAGGTTTGCAATAAATGATTTTAACTGAATATCATCTATAAGTTGAACTCCGGCAAGCATTGCTCTTTCAATTATATTCTCGATATGTAAATTATTAATTATTCCCAAAGTCTTTAGCTCAACTAATGTCCCCCAGGCGTTTGTAGTAAATAGGTGGCTTTCGGCTTCGTGCAAAATTCTGTGTGAACTTGGAGCAAAGTCATCACCATGAGTAATAATACTATCTTCTATAAATTCATATCTATCTACAATCCAACTAAATGCTGTAGAAATTTCAGACTCAGTAAAACCTAAGTCATTAAGTTTAGCGATATTAATTTCATTTAGTTTCTTATTTGTTCTAAGCTCTGAGACAATAAGTGCTATTATTTCAACTACATTTTCAAACATTTATGCTAAGGAATTTATCTTCTAATTTAGTCATTTCTTTTTTTGTTTTTTCGGTAGAATCTTCATACCCTAAGAGATGCAAGGTACCATGAATCGCAAGTCTTTGTAGTTCATTTTGAAGACTCACACCATATTCTTCTGCTTGAGATTTGGCAGTTTCTTGGCTTATATATATTTCACCTTCCAAATCTTCTTCATCTAATGGAAAAGTAATTACGTCTGTTGGATAATCATGCTCTAAAAACTCTTTATTAATTCTATGAATCTCAATGTCATCTACTAAAATTATACCAATTTTAGCTTTTTTAACTTTATGTTCAGTAAGAACTAAATGGACTTTGCCTATTAATTGCTTTTTCGGTAATGGTTTCTTAGAACTAGAGTTATGTACAATTATCTCGTAATTAGTTTTCATAAATATTACTAAACATCTATTGTATTAACTAGAGAAAGTTGCATAAAAGAAAGCAAAACAGATGGCTCTATTTCAACAATATCTTTGGTTAATAATGACTTATTTACTCTTGTGAACATTGAGCAGGTACCTGTAGCTCCAATTACTAAAGTATTAATGTATTTATCTGTTTCGTTTAAAAACATGATTTCTTCAGTTTCAAGGAACTTAATTTCACTACAATTGTGTAACTCAAAATATCCATGCTGAGTTTGAACTGAAACCAATGTTCCTTTTGAGTCACCTAAGTCAACTCCATCTAAGAGATTAAGGAACAACTGTTGGCTTAAATTACTATTAGTTAATGCCCAACTGTAACTATTATCAACAGATTTTGGTTCTTTATTTAGCACTTGGCTAATCGAATTAATTATGTTTGGATTAATTTCCACTTTTTGCATTAAAATTTGATTACAAATCTAATTAAACTTAGCTAATATTTCATTTAGTTCCTAATTTGTTTTTGAACTAAGATAAGGAAATCAATAATGATAAAGTATTTAATAGTAATCACAGTATTAGTATTTGGGACAATTTATGCAGAAAATGAAATTAGGATTGAGCAAAAAGCTGAAGCAGTAACTCTATATCTTAATTCTGCTGCAGTTTCTCAATCAATTAATTTGAATTTGAAAAAAGGTACAAACATCTTATTTATTGATTCTTTGCCATCTTCTTTACTAAAAGAAAAGACTAAACTGGCAATTAACAACAATTTAGAAATTATTTCATACAGTTATGAAGTAACAGCTACATCTAATAAGAAATCACAAGCTCAAAAAGCTATTAAAGGGTTAAAAAAGAAATTTGATGATAGCATTACAAATCTCCAAAAGGAGATAAATCGGTTAAATGCAAGAATTACAACTCTAAATGATGAAGAAAAACTTATTGCTAACTATCAGTTAATTGTTTATTCACCTAGTAAGCAAGATGTTCAAAATAGTAAAGTAGAAGATTTACAAAAATTAGCAGAAGTATATTCAAAACAACTAAAGGAAATTAGATTAGATAGGATTGTACTTTATGAAAAAATAGCTGATTGTAATGAAAAAATTGAGTATTACAAAAAGTTAAATAATTTAGAGGAAGGTATTATTGAAGAAGAGATTTCAAAACCAAACTACTATTACAAAGTTGTAATAAACTCTCCAAATGATGTAAATGCAAAAATTGATTTCACTTACTTTACAAATTATGCATACTGGATACCTACTTATAATTTGTATGTAAACAAATTAAATGAGCCACTCACTCTTCGACTTAAAGGTAATATATTACAAAATACAGGTTTAGACTTCAAGAATGTGTCGCTTAGGTTTGTATCAAGGAAAGTAAAAGACAATGTAAAAATACCATCTCTTACAGATTGGTATTTAAGAACAAATAAATACAATAGAAGTGATAATTATGAAGATAATCCTTTAATGCCGAAAAGAGCAAGTTCAAGCTCAAGAGAAAGTGAAGAGGTAAGTACACTTTACATAGATGGAGTAGCAAAAGGAAAAGTAGAAGAAAATATGTTAAGCTTAGAATATGAGCTAAAATCTAAATACACAATAAATAACGGTACAAATGATTATCGAATAGACTTGAACGACCAAGATATAAATGCTTCATTTTCGCACTTTGCTATACCGAAATTAAGCAATGAAGCTTATCTTGTAGCTAATGTAGGGAATTTGAATAATCTTCAATTGCTATCGAATGACTTTCAGATTTACTTTCAAGGTGTGAGTATAGGTTCATTTAGAATTGATAAGAATAATACAGATGATTCATTAAAGATACCTCTTGGTATTGATGAAGATATAATCGTAAATAGATTAATAGATAAAGAATATACTGAAGTAAAATTTTTAAGCTACAAGAATGAAAGAACTTATGGCTATGAGTTTAACATAAGAAACAAGAAAAAAGAGAAAATAAATCTAACAATAGAAGACCAAGTTCCTATTTCAACAAATGATGATATTAAAGTAGAAATATTAGAAAGCGATGCTACTGAAAAAATTGAAAACCGAGGAAAATTAATTTGGAAACTTGAAATTGAACCAGGAAAGACAATTAAAAGAAAGTTTGCATTTAAAGTAATCGCACCAAAGAAAACAGTCATCAATACTAATTGAGTTGATTATTGATATTTGTAATCTTTGTGTTGCTCTTTTTATTGACAGCTAATCCATTAATAATCAAGCACTTAAATCATTTATTTGAGATTTTTATATTTATTGCACTATTGAATATTTAGATTTGTAGGAATTGTTATTAGGTTAATTTTGTAGAGAATTAACACAGAAGATATTACAAATGGCATTAGACCGAATTCTTTTATTAATACTTTTTTCTTTTACATTAGTTTCTGCCAAGGATTCACAATCGAGTGAATCTAACTTTTTAAGTAATACTCGCCAATTAGTTTATGAAGGAAAGCGCTCTGGTGAAGGTTATTTCTCAAAAGATGGTAAAAAACTAATCTTCCAATCAGAAAGATTAGAAGATAATCCTTATTATCAAATCTATATATTGAATTTTGAAACAGGAGATGTAAATCTTGTATCAACTGGTAAGGGTAAAACTACTTGCTCTTATTTTGATTGGTCAAGTGATAGAATTTTATATGCATCATCACACTTAGACCCAAGTGCAATTGATAAACAAAAAGCTGAAATTGAGTTTAGAGCATCAGGTAAAAAACGTCGTTATGCTTGGGATTATGAACCAGAAATGGATATATTCAGTGCTAAACAAGATGGTTCTGATATTAAAAGACTGACAAAAGAGCTTGGTTATGATGCAGAAGGTGCCTACTCACCTGATGGAAAGTACATTATATTTTCATCTAATAGAGAGGCATATACTAATATAGGTTTGACAAAAGAAGAGCAAGTAAAGTTAGAAAATGACCCTTCATACTTCCTTGATTTGTACATTATGAATAGTGATGGCAGTAATGTAAGAAGAATTACAGATGAAAAAGGATATGATGGAGGACCATTCTTTTCTTACAATGGAGAGAAGATAATCTGGAGAAGATTCGCTGAAGATGGACATTCCGCAGATGTTTATACTGCTGATAAAGATGGTTCGAACCAAAAAAGAATAACTAATTTCGAGTCTATGTCATGGGCACCAATGTACCACCCATCTATGAAGTACATCGTATTTTGTTCAAATAAGCATGGATATAGCAATTTTGAGATATTCATAGTAGATGTTGAAGGAAATAAAGAGCCGGTTCGAGTAACATATACAGATGGATTTGATGGATTGCCTGTATTTTCACCAGATGGAAATAATATATGTTGGTCATCTACAAGGACTAAAGATGCAAGTTCACAGCTATTTTACGCTAAGTGGAATCACACAGCCGCTTTAGAAGCAATTGAAAATGCACCTTTAAGGAAAGAAACTAACAAAGTAGCTTTCACAAATGAAATAAAAGAAGAAGAATTGAAAGCAAAGGTAGAGTTCTTAGCAAGCGATGCCTTAGAAGGAAGAATGACGGGAAGCGAAGGCATAAGATTAGCTGCTGACTATATTATTACACAATTACAAGAAGCTAAAGTTAAACCTCTTGCTTCAAGCTATAAGAACTCATTTGACTTTGTTCAAAAGATAGAGGTAGATGAGAATAAGACTACTTTTTCAATAAATGATAAATCTTTGAAGCTATATGAGGAGTTTTCACCTGATGTATCATCTGAAAATGGTGAATTTACAGGAGAGTTAGTATTTGCAGGATATGGAATTAAGACTTCAGCAGCTTCTGAATTAGAATATAATTCATATAAAGGACTTGATGTAAAAGGTAAGTTCGCCTTAATATTAGATAATATGCCTGATGGTATTAAAGATAATGAGAAGAAGATACTTACTCGTAATTCTGAGATTATGTTTAAAGTAATGATGGCAAGAGAACT
>VYMC01000084.1_pt1 | contig 24511 bp, 23 predicted proteins | sample 5115301 | NCBI WGS metagenome assembly VYMC01 (sample SAMN12291802, study PRJNA351875) | freshwater metagenome | isolation source: freshwater lake | place: USA: Michigan, Wintergreen Lake | collected 2013-08-08 | reverse complement strand
GGTTCCTTTTAGGTTCAAAAATTTGTCAAGCATCATAAGTAAAATACTCGGGTTTTTGGCCATTATATCAAATCTTAACTCAATTGTCTATCTTTTGGTATTAACCTATTTGTGTCGTAAGTGTATCCCTGTATAGATTTCAGCTACTTTTAGGCGTACTCACTCTCATCTAATTTTATTTTAAGTTAATTATGTGCATAACAATTACCGAAGAGCCATAATTGGTTAGTCAATGCCGATTGTAACGGCGGCGCCAATATTCTAAGAAAAGTAAAGACAATGCTTAAATTAGATTTGAGCAGAGTTACTAGAGGCATCTTGACAATGCCCGTCAGAATTAGATTTTGGTCTAATTCTGTGCTAGAATCTGCGTCGCTTTAGCGCGCAGAGTGTCAAATACAGGCAATTAGTTTTAACCTAGTCAATCATGTTCAATCCTTGGTCTCTGGCGTTGATCTGGATCTTGATGCACCACTTCTGGATGAGGACGAATAAGGTTGTCTATAGATCAGCCCCTAGTAATTAATGGATGGAGCATATTTGCTCATCCTCTGTTCCTCGAACAGTTTGAAGAACTTGTGACGCAGCTCTTCAACCTGCGTCACAAGTTTCCTCAAGATTATAAAAGGAAAAATGCTACAAAGCGTCTAGCTGCCATAGCAAAGTTAGCCTTTGATACTATTCCTCAAGACCCAACTCGCAGTGAGTATCGACTGGGAACTACGCTTGGAGACGATTACAAGCACTGGTTTAGAGCCAAGTTTTTTCAGCAGTATCGACTGTTTTTTCGATATCATCAAGAGAGTAAAATAATTCTCCTGGCTTGGGTCAATGATGAAAACTCTAAGCGAGCTTATGAGAGTAATACAGACGCTTATAGAGTCTTTAAAAAAATGCTGGAGACTGGTCATCCTCCAGATGATTGGAATGACCTATTCAAAGAGGCGAAAAGTACAATTAGCCGTTTACGAGAAGCTCCTGAAACCGAAATTTAATGATAGATATGTCTGGACTTCCCCCATACAGACATACTAAAAAATTAACAAAACCCTTATGGAGCTTCTCAGAAAAAATTGAAAAGAGGCTACTGGGTACATTTTTCACTTGAAAATGTCTGTACCGTTGACTGTATCTGGAGTGGAGCGATGACCTAGAGTTGGCTGTATAGCGATCGCTAACCTTCTTGTAACAGATTGTGTCATCAATCTCCAGAGTCAGCGATTCCTTCTGTAGCCATGTTTAGATAGCTAGTACATTTACACTGGAGAAGTTCAGTTATATCAAAGAATTTTAGTTATCTTTTGACAAAAATTAGATAAGTTGGCTTTTTTATCTAAAAACTCTAGTAATTCAGCTAGAGATTTTTGAGGATTTTTATATTTCTCGACCTGCCGATTTAGACTGAATTTAATTTCTTCGGGATATTCATCGAACAAATGACTTAAAAAAGTATCAGGAGATTGAGCCTTTATACCCCAAGTTTCTAAAGCTGACAGTGAAAAGTCGGGAAGATTATTAGTTAAAATTAGATTAGCTTTAGCCATAACAGCAGTTGCTAGAACGTGACGATCTTTTAAGTCATTTGTCATTAACTCAATTAAACCAGATGGCACTTCAATCATGGCTTCAGGAAAAGCTGCTTTCATTGTCTCCACTAAATTAAGGGCTTTTATTGAAGTTATATTATATCGATTAATCAGATTGCGGGTTGTTTCTTCTAAAATTAATTTCGACCAGTAGGGGGAGTATAAACCTCGCCAAGCAATTGATAATAAAGTATCGCGTAAATACTGAGGAATAAGAACACAAGCATCTAAAAAAAACCTAGTCTCTGCTGTCATCTAGGTTTAATTCCTCATCTTTTCTGTATAGTCCTTCTGCTTCAGTCATGGCTACAAGGTTATTTAAAATTTGTTCTCTTTCTCGATATTTTTTCTCTTTATATATTAGCAAATCTTCTCGTTTTATTCGTAGATCACTGCCTACATTAGTCGATAAAATTTGCCCCTGTTCTAGTAATTTTATTAGATAAGAGTTAGAAATATTTAACAAATTAGCCGCTTCTTCTATAGTTAAATCTTGAGGGGTAACATTTAACTGAATTACCTGTCCCGATACTAAGGCAGCTACACTGTAACGAAGTACCATTAAAACCGATTCGGGAATATAGACATTTTCTCCCTGTTCAGTGACGAGTCTCGTCGGCATTTCTCTATTAAGCAGCTGATTTAATTGGGTTATTTGTTCAGTTTCTTCGGGTTCGACAACAAAATGAGTTGGGTCAAAATTAGAATATTTACTCATATCAAAGAATGACTCCACGCATTTATATTATTTCACCTCATTTTAACATACCAATCTGACAGGGGACAAGAACCCTGAAATCGATACATCAATTGTATTGATTTAACTCAGGCTCTGTAAGACTTTTAGCCATAGCTAGTATATTTATAGGAGGAATTCCAGTTATACAATCCTCACACACAAACCAGAAGAGCCTGAGTAGTTCTTCTGGTTTCTGTCTGGAATTAATTTCTAGCTTTCTTCAGCCATTCCTAATATTTCTTGATAAAGAATTGGGCTAATTCTTTTACCTTGACTCAAAAACTGCTCTAAAATGGGTTTAACTTCAATAATAATTCCTTTCTTTTTAGCGATTAATAAAAGTCCAATTGTTCCAGTTACAGGCAAATTTCTAGACTGGGCGACTTTTCTTCCTAATTTTTCGTCTATTAAGACTCGATTCGCTTTTAATTCTTCTGCCAAGATAATTGTAGCCGCTTCACCCAAATCTAGTTTAAACTGAATTTGCAATTGTGATAATTGAGCGGGAGATTGAATGGTAAATACCTCAATCCACTGAGCAGCAGGAACAACCGAAGCAGCCCGATGATCTCCCGTAGTGACTTCATTATAAACTTCTTGGGGAATGATAATTTCACCAAAGAGTTTTTGAAGTAAGTTAAGTTGACCAACTTTAGCTAACTCACTTAAAGGAGTGGTATTAGAGACAATAATCACGGGGGAGAATCTTCTAATAATTGCAGGGTTTCTGTAATTTCTTGTTCTAACTCTTCTCGATTTTGGTCGGGGAAGATGGCAACCCCATATTGACCCATAAGTTCGAGAACTTCTAAACGAGAGATTCCCAATAGCCTGCCAGCTATCCCACTACTAATTTCTCCATGTTTTAACAAAGTCATGATATATGCTATCTTAGCCTGTTCTTCTGCTTGTGAATGGAGAGATTCCGAGATATTAATAGGCCAATCAAATCGTATTGTTATGGTCATACGTTGGGATTATGCAGAAGTTTTTGGCTCTTTTAGCTGCCAGATACTAACATTTTACAACAGATTTTCGCCCGTAGGTTAATTTGATCTATCATTTTTCTAGAGTAAAAACAGACGGTTCTTCGTTACTTGGTATAGTTCGATAGGGTGGCATAAATCGACTAAATCCTTATCTGGCAAAAGACTTAATTGATTAGTTCGCTCTAGATCGAAAACAATTGACAAAAATCGCCAAATGTCTTTCTCTATAAGAGTTTCATTCCTTATAACCCCCGGTCATTGCATAACACAAACCGAAGAGCCGCGATTTTCATCCCTAGGGAAATCGCAAAGGTTTTGAGCCATATCAAATAAAAGCCTTTTCTAGTAGGACTTTTACCTATATTGAGCGAACCCTATCTTCTAACATTGGGATAAGATGGACATTTATATACTGTTACTTCATACTTATCCTTCCAATCACAGCTGACACGATTATCGGGGCAAACATACTTGGTTGTTGGTTCTTTATTCCTTTCTTCAACAATGGTTGTTGTGTCGACATATGCCGTGAAGGTTCCCTGGTCAACTATTGTGTTTTTTTCCTTAATCGTATAATCGAAATCGTTTTCTCCCTGTCTGACGATTAGATATAGTCTATCGTGTCCAGGGCCGATGGTTATCTCGGTAATTTCGGAGCCTCTGCCCCGGCTATAATCTCGATCGGTGAAGGGAAAAGGATCGCTCGCCACTCCCCGGCTAACATTTCTAACCATAACCCTTCTGTCCCGACTCGGAGGGAAGGCGGTGGAGGTAAAGCTTGCTTTTACTATACCTTTGGAAGACCCCGGGCATTCACCGGTGTATCGGTACATGGGAATCACCAATCTGTTGAGAGAGGGACTTCCTATTATTTCCAAACCAACTTCCGGGGATTCCGTTTGCTTATTTTGTTGTTGTTGGTTGCTGGTGATAATTGGCGGGTAAATATTAACGGCTTGGGTATTTGACGGCAGACAAGCTAGGCAGAAACTGAGGCTGAGAAATTTCAGAGGTGAAATGAAACCGTTATTCATAATAAGTGGGGTTCAGATTCGCTTGAGATTATATTCTCTATAATACCTTAGTCTATAAGACTTAGAGCATCGCATTTTTCCAATCGGTTAAGAAATGTTCCGAAGTCGGAAGCGGCAAGAAGTTTATAGGATGGCAAGTGACCTCTTTTAGCTTCAAGACTGTAGTTGGGGGGATCGGCCAAGGGTCCTTCATAGCCACGCCGCCACCCTACCCTCTCTTCAAATTGCTGATGGTCATTCTTTACGCCTCTCCAGATTTCCCCCTGAACACTAAAGCCAAAACGTCCATTGGAATATTGCACCCAAAGTCGATTAATAATCTTCAGGTCAGAACAGGACAGATTGTTGATGATGTTTCCGTTAAAGTAGGTTTGATCTGTACCTCGAAGCATTAGTTTTTTCGTTTCGGCTTCGGCCTGCTGCCAATTTTCTTGTTCGAGAAGACTGTGAAGTGTCTGAAAGAGAAGATTATCGGGCAGCGGAGTAGCTCGACAGTCGGTCACTACTGGGATATTTTGCCAGCTTGCATAAAGATTAATAGGAACGGATAAAAATTCTATAACTTGTATGTTAGGATCTCTTTTGCCACCTCCCCCATTGATTCCTACTAAACAGCCGTTTTCGTGTAATAGTGGACCGCCACTCATTCCGGGTAAAAGTTCGAGTTTATGGGCAATTTGATATCCCCCTGCGGCTTTTCTGTCAGTACCAAGTACATTCCCAGGACCGAAAAATCGCGCACGTCGATCTCGGCTAGTTTGGCTGGGGACTGCCCAGCCAAATACATAAACTTTACTGGAGGCAGATAGCTGTTCTGCATTACCTATTCTAACAGTTTCGTATTCTATTGTACTAAAAAACTTGAAAATTGCTAAATCAGCATTCGGATGAATTTTTACCGAGGAAATTTCACTTATATACTGTTGTCTGTCAGAAGTTTCAACGCGATATCCAGTAGAGTTGGGCATCGGTTCGGGAGTTAGCTTATTTTCTTGATCGCAGAATTTTGAATTGAGAAACACATGGCAGTTGGTCAGGACAGTATATAAGTATCCTTCCTGTCCTTTAAATATATATTTTTGTTTCTGAACAATTGCTCCAGTACCTGGATTATTACCGTCTATTCTAATTATTTTGACTGTAGTTTGTTTGGCGATTTCTTCAACTTCGTTTTGGGAGAGAGCTAATAAACTTTGCTGAGTTAATGAAACCGCTATTAATCCAACCATAAGTGAGCTTATTGGAGCTAATATTTTCATCTATTTATCAGATATTACTTTAATAATTTGTTCGCTGGGGATTGCCCAACTTGAGTTATTGATTAGAGTCTGCAAATCTGGCGATGGTTGAGAACCATCTTCATAATTATCGGAGTTTTCCCACAAAACGGGATGTCTGCCGCTGATGCCGACTAATTCTCCCTTTTGATTGAGTAATGGCCCTCCGCTCATTCCCTTTTCAAAGTCCCCATTGTATCCGATTTGATATCCTCCTTCTAGCGGTTTTTCTAAGAATGCAACTATTTTACCCGGTGTAAAATCAAACTCGTCGTTTAGGCTCTGAGCGCTTTCTCTTGTTTCTTTTTTTTGTATTGACTCATTGGCTGGATAGGCAAATTGTGGCTGCAAATAAAAAGGGAAACCCGCCGCTAACACATATTCCCCTCTCTTTAGGTTAGCGGAAGAACCTAGACGAGAAGCCACATAAAAGCAGGGGGATTTAAATTGTAGTAGAGCTAGGTCATTCTGAGCAAAATTTGCAGTTTTTACCACTTCTGAAATATGAATTTTTCCGTCAAAAGTTTGAATACTGTAAGAAAAGTGATTATCTTTGAGAACATGGGCGTTGGTAATCACTTTATAATTGTTGTTTTGGGAGTAAATTATTACTCCAGAACCGATAAATTCTGATTCATATAATATTTTTACTGTGATAACTTTAATCTTATTATATAAGGAATCGATCAAAATTGGTCGAGAAGATGGGCATCCCGACCGAATAATGTGAGGAGCAAAGTAGCCATTATCTGCATCAGTCACTAGCCTTAAGGCTGGACTACTGATGAGGAACATTATTAGTAAAAGTTGACATTGGGATTGATTCACTGCCAAACTTACTCCTAGCGAGGCTCATTTTCTGAAGCTTCGATTATTTCTTCAAGATTGTTAATAAAGGTCTCGACATTAATGTTAAGTTCTCCTTCTGAATCGTAGGAAAAAGGCTGCTCAGTAAATCTAAATTTTGAAGGATTGCCATAGCGATTCATATTAAATAGTTTTTGGGCAACTTCTTCAGAGTTTACTCCAGTTTTTAGAGTGAATAATACCTCGTTTTTAGCGCAACTGCCGCCCTTAACTTTAGGAACACAGATGACGGGATAGCCATTGACATTTGAAGTTTTAACATTAGTCAGCCAAGGAGCATATTGATTAAAGCGATCGGAAACCGTGATGCAGCGTTTCCTGTTGTCCCATCCTGACTCGGCAAAGTCGTTAGAAGTCCATTCAATTATCGCTATATTTCTTTTAGGGCGTTTGACAAAGGTATTCCACTTTCCCTGAAGTTGGCCGCAGAAGAACAGTCCCTTTCCTGCGGACTTGCTAGGTTCTGGTACACTGAAAGTGGCCGCACCAGTTAAGAATAACATCGCCAGAATTTCGTATGGCTGTCGGTGTTTCATCCTCAATGACCTCTTTTTTTCGTTTTGCTTGCTAGTCTAACATGGGATTCATCCCAAATCAACTTTTAATAAGACGATTAAATCCCGATCGAACTTTAAAAACCTGCGCCCCGCTTCCCACTTAAGTAGCTGGTTATAATTAAATTAAAAATGGATTTTAGGTTCGATCCCCCCTGCCCCCCTTGATAAGGGGGGTGCCGGTAGGCGGGGGGATCCCCCCTTAATCCCCCCTTAATAAGGGGGGCATCTGATAATTTTTAACGCCTACCTACTTATTTATAGCTATCAGTCATCAGCAGCAGAAAAGGACTCTTATTTATTCTTCCCAATTGCCACCTCATAATTCATAATTCCCAGAATACGTTATTAAACAAGATGTAGTATGAAATCCGGTCAGGATAATCTTGACACCGATAATTCAGAAACTCGGCCGCCAAACTTGGATTTTCTTGTTAAAATTGCTGGCAACGGTATGCCCATCTCCACTGAGGGCGATCATTCTAGGTGAATCGAAAGATTTGGGAGAGGAAGGGGAGTAGCTAAAAATCTCCTTTTTAGTGTTTAGATTCCATAATCTAATGGTTTCATCGGAACTGCGGCCAGCAATTATCTTGCCATCTTCGCTGATAACTATCAAACAGATATCGGCGGATGACCCTGCTTGGAGAGGAGAATCTTTCCAATTGCTATCTTTCCAGATTCTGATATTGTCTTGGCAACTGCTACTAGCGGCGGTCGTTCCATCGACACTGATGGCAACCGAGTGGGCTTCCCATGGATTGATAGAGGGAAAAATGCGTGGTTCGTAGGGGTTACTGCCTTGTTTTTGCCAAAAAATGATGTCACCGCCCGAATGTCCGCTGACGATAATTGATGCGTCTTGATTGATGGCAAGGGATACCACCTCTTTTTCCACTGGTAGCGTCTCGATTAAATTTCCCGTTGACAGATTCCAGAGTTTAACTGTTGCATCTTCTCCACCAGTAACCAGTGTATTGCCATCGGAACTTAAGGCTAGGGCGATTAAACCTCGCTGAGGTGGCAGGGTAATACGTTCTTTTCCCGTTTTTAAATCCCAAACCTTGATTGTGCCATCTTCACTGCTGCTGGCTAAGATCTGTTGATCGTTACTTATAGCGATCGCTAAAATAGCTTTTCCTTGTCCTGCTATGGTTTTTTTCCGTTTTCCAGTTGCCACTTCCCACAGGTAGATGTTCCCTTTCTCATCCCCACCTACCAAAGTTTGACCCTCTCGGTCTAGTACAAAAGAATTAATCTGGCTCGACGGCTCAATCAAGGGAAGTTCTTCAACCGTTGGTTTATTTGGGAACAAGAAATCCAACAACGGTTTTATTATTGGATAGCCAAACCCAAAAGAAAGCCCACCAGTTATAACAATAAAAATTACCCAGAACCAAGGGTTAAACCTCGATAGTGGGGGAGGTGGAGGTGGGGAAGAAGTAGTAGGAGATGGGGTGACAGAAACAGTCGGTTGGGAAGAAACGGGCAAGAAGGTTAACATTTCTTGAGCAGAGGCGAAGCGATCGCGGGGGTGGGAACGGACAGCGCGATCGATAACGGCGGCTAAATTCGAGGGTCGGTGGGGCGCATCTTTTCGCCAGAGGATTTCACCGGTGTTGGGGTCGCTGGTGAGAGCTTGAGGAGTTTTGCCCGTCAGCAGGAAAATTGCGGTTAGACCCAAGCTGTAGAAGTCGCTGGAGCGAACTGGATGGCCAGCGGCTTGTTCTGATGCCATGTAGCCGGGAGTTCCCAAAGGGACTGTTTTATTGCCGCCATTGATGTTGTTCACCTCTTTGAAAATACCAAAATCAATGAGAACAGGTTTACCGTCGCTGGCCCGCAGGATGATATTGTCGGGTTTGATGTCCCGGTGGATGATTCCTCGGCCGTGGATGTAGTCGAGGACGGGTAGGAGTTCTCGCAAGATTTTTTCTACTTCCCCTTCCGAGAGGTTGCCTTCTTGTTGGTGTTTTTCACTGAGGGTGATCCCTTCAATCCATTCTTGGACGAAGAAGAAATTTTCTCCTTCTGAAAAGTACTCGTAAAGTTGAGGAATTTGTCGGTTATTTTGCCCTAATTCTTCTAAAATAGCGGCTTCTCGCTGGAAACGTTCTTTAAACCAATCTGAAGTTGGTGCTGTGCCAGTTGTAGCCTCATCTGGCTTTAGTTGCTTGATTACACATTTGCGGCCGGAGGGCATACGAGTATCGATCGCGAGGAAAGTTTCGCCAAAACCGCCTCTACCTAGTGTTTTCAAGATTTCATAGCGATTGTTTAGCATTTAATAGCGACTGTCTAATAGGAATGCTGTCATTTTAAAATGGATAAACTTCGTGCGGGTGATTTTCTTTTCAACCCTCGCTGCCCTTGGGCTATTGGTTAGATTAGCAAAAATGGTAAGTAGCTGGTTATAATTAAATTGAAGATAGATTTTGGGTTTGATCCCCCCTGCCCCCCTTGATAAGGGGGGCAGGGGGATAATTTTTAACGCCTACGTACTTAATTAAGTCCAGAAAACAAAAACTATCAAAAAGTCCCTCCTATCTCCTGCTGTCAACCCATTGATTAGGATTTTTCTTAGCCAAAACTTTTTTGGCAGCGATCAAAGATTTTAGTTAAGGATGTGGAACGCTTCAGCTGATTTGGTGTAACAGAAAATTGCTATAGATTTTACAATCTAAGACTTTAATTAGATAGTCAACAACTTACCACGTCCTCAAATGAAGGGATTTTAAACTCGAATTTTTGATAACCTGAGATGCCGCGATACGGAAAGACTTCACCTCCAAACCCTCCCACTAGCCCTACCCCTAGCTTTTACCTAGGGATAAAAAACAAATAGAACAGACAAAAAGCCTGTTCTATTCCTTAGGAGAAAAAAAATTAAACGGTCATGATATCCTTTTCTTTTGTCGTTAATAAATCCTCGATTTTGGTGATAAATTTATCGGTGGATTTCTGCACTTGATCCTGTAAATCCCTGGATTCATCCTCAGAAATTTCGTGACTTTTCTCCTGTTTACGGATAGCATCGATCGCATCCCGGCGAATATTGCGGATAGCCACCTTTCCCTCTTCGGACAATTTCGCCGCTAATTTGACCAAATCCTTGCGGCGATCGCTAGTGAGGGGAGGGATATTTAAACGAATGGTCTGACCGTCATTACTGGGAGTTAAACCCACGTCCGAGAGAGAAATCGCCTTTTCGATCGCCCCCATACTGGTACGATCGAAGGGTTGAATAGCGATCGTGGTTGCGTCGGGAGTGCTAATAGTCGCTAGGGACTTGAGGGGAGTTTCCATGCCATAATACTCCACCACGATCCGATCTAAAAGAGAAGCATTTGCGCGGCCGGTACGAATCGTATTAAAAGCTCTCTGGGTCGATTCGACGGTTTTCTGCATGTGGTCTTGAACTTCAGCTAACTTCACAGAATCCTCCTACCAATGTTCCAACGGGTTCACCTTTGACAGCGCGAACAATATTACCTGCCACCGACAGATCGAAAACGACTATCGGGATATTATTTTCCTTGCACAGAGCGATCGCCGTTCCGTCCATCACCCGCAGATCATGGGTCAGCACATGAACGTAGGTGAGACTTTGAAAGCGTCGCGCGTTAGGATTGTGAGAGGGATCGGAATCATAAACTCCATCCACTTTCGTCGCTTTAAACACCACTTCCGCATCGATTTCGGCAGCGCGTAGGGCTGCTGTGGTATCGGTGGTAAAGAAAGGATTACCCGATCCCGCACCGAAAACCACCACCCGACCTTTTTCCAGATGACGGATTGCCCGCCGGCGGATGTAGGGTTCAGCTAATTCCTGCATCGCAATCGCCGTTAATACCCTAGTCGGTACTTGCGCTCGTTCTAGGGCGTCCTGCAAGGTCATAGCGTTCATGACTGTGGCTATCATACCAATATAATCGGCCGTGGCCCGATCCATGCCAGCCGAGGCGGCTTTCACCCCCCGAAAAATATTGCCCCCACCGACCACGATCGCCAATTGGATGCCTTGGTCAACCACTTCGGAGATTTCCTGGGCGATAGCGGAAACCACCATCGGGTCGATCCCATAGCCGAGATTGCCCATCAGGGCCTCCCCACTCAGTTTTAATAATACCCGCTTGTACGCCATGCCCTTACTACCACTCGCTAAAACAAGATCTAGATAATTTTTGTCTCCCCATAAGATAGCAGGTTTTGGCCTTGATTTAAGCTGACCAGTTCACTCTCTCCTGGAACCGACAAGTTAAGATTAATAAATCTTTTCGTTGGGAAATTAGTATTTAGTGATACCTTTGTTATTAGGGGAAGCTTAGTTTTATAGAGAATTAATAACCGTGGTCAGCGATCGATTACTATTGGTTAACAAAAACAATCAAAAGGCCGCTAACATCGACACCTTTGATTGGGTCTATGGGTTTCAAGATGGAACTCGTCTGATGGGCAAGGTTTGCGGTTACTTAGATCCCGATAGTAATCGTCTTCTCGATCCCGAAAACTGCAGCGCTATCTACCAGAATGCCCAGGGACAAGTCCTTAGTCGTTGGCAAGCAGGAGATTTTATCACTTTTGACCTAACCACCACCGGTGAAGATCTCCTGATCGTGGCTTCTAATGATAATTGTATCGGTAATAGTCTCTGTTTGGTTTCGGGCATTAATCGCAGCTGCGCCCAAGTTACCGATGAAGGCAAATCCCTCGTCCGCGAGGTTTTTCAATACCCTGCTTGGTCTTTGCAGGGCGATAATAGCAGTTCTAAGCCGGCTTTCAGTTGGAATTGTTCCGTATCTCCCTTTTTCCCCTTTGTTTCCCTGCGTTTTAATCTTCAGTCCACCAGCAGCAAAAAATTCTATCGTTGGACGGTTTCTCCCTATTTTCCCTTTTGTCCCCTCTTAGAAGTGGGAGAATCCCTTGCCTGATTGGCTTTTTCACTACGATAGTTCTAGAAGATTTCAACACATCAGGAATGGTTAAAACCGTAAGCTATCCCCTACTATATCAGATTTAGGATGGCGTTCTTTTCGAGATATGCTATCGGCGAAATCCGCTTAATATGGTCGGGATTTTCGCTTAATTTCTCGATGGCAACCAACAAAGCCAAAATAGAGATGTTAAGTAGGTAGGCGTTAAAAATTATTAGATGCCCCCCTTATCAAGGGGGATCCCCCCGCCTATCGGCACCCCCCTTAATAAGGGGGATCCCCCCGCCTATCGGCACCCCCCTTATTAAGGGGGGCAGGGGGGATCGAACCTAAAATCCATTTTTAATTTAATTATAACCAGCTACTTAGAGCAGTTATCTTAATGATGAGGTACGAAGTTTTCCTTTTGGGGAGTCAGCAGTCAGCTTTTATTTATTCTTCCCACTTCCTAATTCATAATTCATAATTCGGCTCTTCTGGGTTCTGTGTGATAAGTTTAACTTACTATATGATTGATCGATCAATCTTTGTATCCTTTGTGTCTTTGTGGTTCCTTCCACCCCCTCGCTAGGAGGAATGTATCTTAGAATACATTTTACCCACCAAATCCAAGAGAGCCATAATTCATAATTCCTTCCAAAAATGCTTTCGCCAGAATCCGCTCCGTTACTATCACAACTGCAAAAAAAAGTCAATAGTTTAGATGTACCATTCTATGCGCCAGGGCATAAGCAGGGGGAAGGAATTGGGGAAGATTTAAGTAATTTACTGGGAAAAAGCGTCTTTAAAGCCGATTTACCCGAATTACCCGACCTAGATAATTTGTTTGCCCCGACGGGAGTGATTAAAGAAGCGCAAATTTTAGCAGCCGAGACATTTGGGGCAGATAAAAGCTGGTTTTTAGTCAATGGTTCCAGTTGTGGCATTATTGCGGCGATTTTAGCCACTTGCGGCGAGGGAGATAAAATTATTTTGGCGAGAAATATGCATAAATCGGCAATTTCGGGCTTAATTCTCTCTGGGGCGCAACCTGTCTTTATCAATCCCGAATATAATCCCACTATCGATCTAAATTTAAATATAACCCCCCAATCCCTCGCTTATGCCCTGAAACTCCATCCCGACGCTAAAGCGGTGATGGTAGTCTCTCCCACCTATCAAGGGGTTTGCTGTGACTTAGAAACTATCGCCCAGATTACCAATCATTATTCTATCCCGCTGCTCGTCGATGAGGCCCACGGGGCGCATTTTGCCTTTCATCCCGATTTACCTCCGGCTGCCCTGTCTCTCGGCGCCGATATGGCTATTCAGTCCACCCATAAGGTTTTAGGGGCATTAACTCAAGCATCGATGTTACACTTAAAAAGCGATCGCATTAGTCCCGAAAAAGTTGATCGAGCCTTACAATTAGTTCAAACCACTAGCCCTAGTTATTTGCTTCTCGCCTCCCTTGATAGTGCTAGAAAGCAAATGGCGACGCAAGGCCTAGATTTACTGACCAAAACCCTCGATTTAGCCGCTACTGCCCAAAAAGAACTCGATAAAATTCCTAATATCTCTGTTTTAGACTTTCCCCATTCTATCCCGGGTTGTCACTGGTTTGATCGCACTCGTTTAACGGTAATTGTCAAAGATTTTGGCTTAACTGGCTACGAAATAGACGATATTTTGCGAGAAAAATACGCTGTCACCGCAGAATTACCGACTTTAAGCCAACTTACTTTTATTATCTCCATCGGCAACCATCGCGAACACATTAATCGCCTCATTACTGCTTTTCAATCCCTTCAATCTCCTTCCTCTACCAGTTTACCCCCCACTCCTGCCCTAGTCATGGGAAATTTAGCTATTTCTCCTAGAAAGGCTTTTTTTGCCCCTACAGAGATAGTATCCCAGAAAAATGCCCTCGATCGTCTTAGTGCTGATGTTATCTGTCCCTATCCCCCCGGTATTCCCGTTTTGATGCCGGGTGAGTTAATTTCTCAGGAAGTCCTCGACTATCTGCAAACTATTTTAGACCTCGGTGGCACGATTACCGGCGGTAGTGATGATAATTTGGCAACTTTCAGGGTTTTAAAATAAACGCAAAATTATCTGATATATTAACCGGAAAAAGGCAGTAATAGCAATGGCTCCAATGGCTGCCATCACGGCAATGATAGCAATTTCAGGAAAACTTAGGCCGTTTTGCAGTTGCGGAATTAACAGGAAGGCGAGGGTAATTGCTGCTAGAATCGGTAAGTCTTTTCCTTCAATCACTTTTTTAAATAATGCCAAAACTAAGCCACCTAAGATCATAAAGGCGATGACAATTCCCACCGAGGGAACTAAACTATTTAAGGCAATTACTAATAATGTCCCCTCAAATCCTGTAAAGGCAGCATTAGCAAAAGTTTCCCCAAGAGAAAAGCGGGAACTTTTTCTAATCACTGGAGAAGCTGGGGGAATTGGAGAAGGTGGAGGAGAGGTGGGAGATGGGGGAGGAGGATTTAAAGCGGTTAAAACTTCTCCACAGGATTGAAATCTATCCCAGGGATTTGCTAGTAACATTTTATTGAATACTTGGGCTAAATCTGCACTGATATTAGGGGCATAATTTTGCCAATTCCAGAACTGTTTTTGCGGATCGTATAGCTCATCAGGATCGCGATTAGTTAAGAGTGTAACACAGGTAGCCGCTAGGGCATATAAATCTGTGGATGCTGATACCTGATTGCCTAATTGTTGTTCGGGAGGAGCAAATCCGGCTGAATAAATTGTTGTGGATTTCTCTTGTGTATTACTAGGGTTATTAGTCGCCTGTTTTACTGCTCCAAAATCGAGTAAATAGAGGCGGCCATTTTTGGATAGCATGATGTTAGATGGTTTTATATCCCGGTGAATAGAACCATTTTCATGAATAAATTTGAGGATAAGAAGTAATTCTTTGAGAATGTTTTTAACTTCACTTTCTTGAAAGGGTTTTTGTTGCTGTTGGAGCATTTCTTCTAAGTTTTTACCGTCGATATATTCCTGGGCCAGATAGAAAAATTGCTCTTCTTCTCCCGTTAATTGATTCTTGACTTTTAAAGGGAAAAAAGCATAGAGATCGGGGATTTGAGGATGTTCTCGTCCTAAATCTTCTAAAACGTGCGCTTCTTGAAAAAATAAATTTTTCGCTTTTTCTAAAGCTTGGGGACTTAAATTACCAGAAGGTTGAAATTGTTTGATTACACATTTAGCTTTTTTGGGACTATAACGATCTACTGCTAAAAATGCTGCCCCAAATCCCCCTTGTCCTAATAAACGTTCTGGTAAATAACGTCCCCCCAAAATTAATGGCATCCCGCAAGTAACACAATATTTCTGCTCGATCGAGGTTAAGCGATTGCTATCGTCTAGGTCTAGGCACTGATTACGCGGTCTCGGACAATGGGGACGCGTACAAATAACTTCCATAGTCACCGTTTCCCGTGGTACTGCTCTTAGTTTAGCTACTACCGGCAATTCGGGTTAAAATTTTTATTCTTAAGAAAGAGTTAAAAAGGGGGTCTGTAGACCAACACGGATCTGTACCCTACTACAAGGTTAGCAGAAATTTTGGAGTTTGTCAAGTATTTGGCTGAAAAAAATTCGGCCAAATCTAGCGGTTATCTTAATGGTGGGGTGGGAAGTCTCGGTGCTTTTTTTAGTTGAAAGAGCGGGCTAGACGATTAACCCCGGTGTGTAATAACTGTTCCAAGCTTTGGTGATCGCTAATGGCTTGAAAATTGATCACAAAACAGGTTAAACCTAGTCCAAAGAGGATAAAAGTGGGGGCCATAACCACACCAATCATCAACCAGGTGGCGACGTGGAGAAACATAGTGACAGCGAACAACAAAGCTAGGGAAGCAATGGGCAAGATTTGACGGGTAGGACGACCAAAATAGAGAAAAAGAACGGTTAAAAGGGTGGTTACTAAGTTAGCGGGTACTAAAAAGGCACAAATCGAGACGCAATAGTGGCGGGAAAATTCAGCGAGAGTATTAAAATCTATCATGAATATTAGTTTATAAATCCCTGAGTCTTATCACTGTCGATTGTAGCGGAAAATTTAGATGATTGGGATGAAGGTGAGAGAAGACAGATTAAGCTGTGGTTCAATAGATTTTCGAGAGGGAGTTAAAACGAGGATCGGGGTATAGATCATCCAGTTATAATGAAATCTGGGAAAATGACACCGCCCCATCCCGAAAACTCTTACCCCTTGCTAGGTATAATTGATCGCAGGAAAAATTTTATGAGTAAATTTGTCTTTGTCACTGGGGGAGTCGTCTCCAGTATTGGGAAAGGAATTGTCGCTGCTAGTTTGGGAAGATTGTTAAAAAGTCGGGATTATTCCGTCTCAATTCTGAAATTAGACCCCTATATCAACGTGGATCCAGGTACGATGAGTCCTTTTCAACACGGAGAGGTATTTGTCACCGATGATGGGGCCGAAACCGACCTCGACCTTGGCCACTACGAACGTTTTACCGATACGGAACTCTCCCGTCTCAATAGCGTGACTACTGGCTCGATTTATCAAGCGGTATTGAATAAAGAGCGCCGTGGTGCTTATATGGGGGGAACTGTGCAGGTAATTCCCCATATTACCAACGAAATCAAGGAAAGGATTCTTAGGGTGGCCAAAGATACCAACCCCGATATCGTCATCACAGAAATTGGTGGTACGGTGGGAGATATCGAATCCCTGCCTTTTTTAGAAGCAATTAGACAATTTAGGAAGGACGTGGGTCGAAATAACGTGATTTATATGCACGTTACCCTAATTCCTTGGATTCCGGCCGCGAAGGAGATGAAAACGAAACCGACGCAACACTCGGTCAAGGAATTAAGATCGATCGGTATTCAACCGGATGTGTTAGTCTGTCGTTGTCATCTACCCCTACAACCGGGGTTAAAAGAAAAACTCTCAGCTTTCTGTGATGTGCCGGTAGAATCGGTGATTACTGCTCAGGATGCCAGCAGTATCTATGAAGTGCCTCTCAATCTGGAAAAAGAGGGATTAGCGCAACAAACCCTAGAATTATTCAACCTGGGTCCCCGATACCCCCATCTGGAGGAGTGGGAAAATCTCATCCGACAGATGCAATCCCCCAGTCAAAAATCAGAGATAGCTATTGTTGGTAAATATGTGCAGTTGGGGGATGCTTATCTCTCGGTGGTGGAGGCCCTTAAACACGCTGCTATTGCCCTTGATAGCGAGATAGAATTGCGTTGGGTGAGTGCTGAAGATGTGGATAATGAGTCGGTCGAAGCTCATTTAAGCGGTGTTGATGGTATTGTTGTACCCGGTGGTTTTGGTATTAGGGGTGTGGATGGCAAAATTAAGGCGATCGAGTATGCTAGGGTCAATAATATTCCTTTTTTGGGTCTCTGTTTAGGGATGCAGTGTTCGATTATCGAATGGGGTCGCAATGTGGCCCGATTGGAAAGGGCCAATAGTTCCGAATTTGAAGGAGACACACCGAATCCAGTGATTAATTTACTGCCAGAACAGGCAGATGTGGTGGATTTAGGGGGAACAATGCGCTTAGGTCTCTATCCCTGTCGTTTAAATCCCGATAGTCTGGCTTTCTCTCTCTACGGTCAAGAGGTTATCTATGAGCGCCATCGTCACCGCTACGAGTTCAATAATGCCTATCGTAGTCTCTTTTTCGAGACTGGTTATCTGGTGAGTGGCACTTCTCCCGATGGTCGTTTGGTGGAAATTATCGAACTACCAAAACATCCTTTCTTTATTGCTACCCAATTTCACCCTGAATTTCGCTCTCGTCCCAATAAAGCTCATCCTCTCTTTTCTGGTTTCATGAAAGCAGCCCTCAAGGGTAGAGAGCAAAAGTTTTCCCTTAGTAGTCAGCATTCGGCTATCAGTTAGGGTTTGCCGGTTCTATTGGCTCAAAATCTGGTTTTTTTGGGGGGAAACCCCCGAAAATTTCTCATCTTAACCCCAGTTTGGCCTAGGGTTTTCCGAATTGACGTTGATAAACTACTTCTTCCTTGCCAGATTCCAGTTTAATATCCGAGCGAGGATAGGCCACACATAACAAAGCATAGCCTTCTTTTTGCAGGTCGGGGGATAATCCCATGCCCTCTCCTTGTTCGACGCTACCCTGGGAAAGTTGAGCGGCGCAGGTAGTACATACGCCCGCATTGCAAGAACTGGGTAAGTCAATTCCCGCATCGTAGGCCGCTTGTAGTATAGTTTGGTCTTCCCTAACTTCGATCGTTTGTGTTGTTCCTAAATGGGAAATTTCTACTTTGTAGGTTGTGGTCATAGCTAATGAATGATGCTTTGAACGTCACCTATTTTATCATTCTAGATTGCGGATATAGGAGAGAGGGGGAAATCTTTACCTAATCAGGTTTTCACCAGTTGGCAGGCCAATTCAAGTCTGAATTGTATGACTGTGTAATCTAATGTTATGGAATAACTCATTCGGGGTACGATAGTCAAGACATTTTCGAGGACGATTGTTAATTAAGTTTACGGCTCTTTGCGCCAATTGAAAAACAGCTAAGAAACTTCTAAGGTAGCTATTGAACTGTTATAGGTATAAACAATGACCTCTTGAGGACGAAAGAGTATTCCTTTAAACAAATACCCCGGTCTGATGATATCACAAACTAAATCGTCTTTTTCAGGGTCATCTGTTGCCTCTGTTGAAATAACTTGTTGTCTTTCGTAATTAAAACTTCCGGTTTCTTCGAGGGGTGTAATCCCTTCTTTTTCGAGAATTTTGCCTAACTGTTTATAGATAGCATCTAAAACTTTAGGACTAGCTTGGTTGTCGCTTTCTCCACTTTTTGCTAATAAAACCCAATCTCTCAATCTGATCAATTCTTGAGCCGTTAATGAGGGTTTTTCTTCAGCAATTTCTCGGACAACTTGAGGAACAGGAGGAGATTCAAGTTGAGGTTCAATTTCCTCTGTTTTGATGACTTCAATTGGTTGAATAATCGGGGTTTCTTTCGGATTCAGCAGTTCTGGATGTTGTTGAAAACGTTCTAGAAGTAAACAGATAGAGTTTAAGATAGTAACCACATCTCTGTCATTTGAATTAACCCTTGATAAACCACTTAATTCATAGACAATCGTTTCTGCTTGCAAAGCCAGTTCCTCTACCTGTCTTCTTTCTTTGAGGTTTGGGATCAAATTCTCTAGGGATTCTGTCCAATTACTAAACATCGAATGACCTCCGTTTTGGGTATTTTTAGACTGACTAAATGTACAAATACTCCTTCGCTTTTTGCACCCGGTAAAAAATACGCTCATAGGAACGAGCAAGAACGTTAGCAGCTTTAATGGTAACGCCATTGCCTGTCATATAATCATTAGCCCTCGCCTGCCAATATTGCATCCTTTCGAGAGCCACTGGAATCATTTCATCAATAGTGGCACGTTCCCCTGACTTCATACCTAATCTTTCTCCACAAGAAATGCCATACTCTCCGGTTATTTGTAGTAGTTGTTCTCGTTCCTGAATATCAAAATCCAGCTTGCCGTCGTAATAATTTCTGAGGACATCTAACTCCTGAAAAGCGTGTTCTTTAGAGCGTATAGCATCAAATTTACCGCTTATTTCTTCTAAAATTTCTAAGGCTTCTCCCTGTAAACGCTGTCTTTCTTGGAAATAAGCTGCGGCAATTTGTTGGAGGCTTGTTCCCAATTTAATTAAAAGAGCGCGATTGCCAAAATGAGACAAAATTAGGTGACGGAGTTCTTCTAGTCCTGTGTGCTTTAGCAGTTTTTCGGTTAATTGCTCCCGATCGCTGACCCCTTCTTGCAGATAATTATAAGCCAGAGAAATGCCATATTGTCCCAACTGTTGTAGAAGTTTTTCTCGTTGAGTAAGGGAAATGGGAACATCCGAGTATGGTTTGATAAATTTGTTGGCATTGCGATTTAAAGCGAGAAATCTCTCGGTTGGCAATTGAGTGAGTTGTATGAGTGTTTGCCAATGTTCATCAGTGAGAGTTTTCGCACCGAGAGATAATAAACCGCAAACTGGTTGAATGGTATAAAAGAGGCGACGAACTAGAGGATGTTCACGCAACTCTTGAGCAACTTCTTGAGCAGTTTTTAGGGGATTGATGACATTGGAATCTGAGGCATAGAAATCAACTTTTGTCAGAATTCCAATGGCATTGATTGGGGTAGTATTCCCGACTAAAGACCCCTGCAATTGCTCTACTAAGTCAGCATCGAGTTGTCCTAAACTATGGCTAAAGAGATACATCACTGCATCGGCATTACTGGCCTGTTGTTGGGTGATCTCGGTGAGTTGCTCTCCGTGCATTTGGAGGAATTGTTTAGTATTTTCCGAGTCATCTTCATAGGTAGAATTTAACCCTGGAGTATCGATAATATTGAGAGTTTTTAGAATTTCATTGGCATGAAAAACCTCAATGTATTTGATACTTAAAAGATAGTCTTGATGTTTTTCGGGGCGCAGGGTAAGGGCAGCCAATTGAGAAAAAGATTTTTCTTCGGGGGGGTGTTGCTCATTTTTAAAATGAACCAGAAGACGAGATTTTTCGCCATACTTTAACCAGTTAACATTAAAGGTAGCTTCTACCGATCCCGTAGCTACAACTGCTTGCCCCAGTAAGGCGTTCATCAGGGTAGATTTCCCTGATTTAATCAAGCCAACAATCGCCACCCGCATCGGTTCTTGTAATCTTTGATGGCTTTGTTGCAGAAGTCGGCGAAAGGGTTTGAGAGGATAGAGATTGGCTGTGCGATCGAGGGCAAATTCAAACAATTCGTCGACTTCTTGTTTTAAGGGTTTCAGTATTTGTTCAACCATCTGCCCAGTCTCCATAATCAGCATGAGCATCCACGGTGACAGGTTCTTTGGGTGGGGATTTGAGGGATGTTTGCGGTTTGGCTTTCGGTTGACGATTTTCGCTTTGGGTAGTTACAGCGATCGCCAATTGTTCCACCTCTTGCTGCATCTGAATCAGTTTTTGTAAGGGGGCTTGTAGTTGATTAGCCCGTTGAGAACCTTGTTCTTGGGAGAGTTTGCGGGCTTGTTGAAGGGATTGTAGGGTTTTGTCATAGCTTTCTTTTTGCCGTTTAATTTGGCTGGTTAGTTCATCCCGCATAAATTTTTCGAGAGATTTAATCGATTGATTCAGGGTTTGCATACAGAGGCGTTGGCTATCTTCAAGGTATTGTCTGAGGATTTTCGAGATTTCTCGTTTAGCCAAGGTTTGATCCTGTTTGGGAATGTCCTTAATGCCTTCAATTACACCTTTAGTGCTTCCAGCCACAACGCCCAAGAGTCCGCCTAATTTCGCGCCAATAATTGCTCCCGGTATGAGTCCAACACCACCTGCGAACACTCCTACTACGCCACCTACCAATGCCCCTAGAAAACCGCCTAAAGATGCTCCTGCCCCTGTATTGAATGCACCGGTACGTCCGACATTGACAGCTTTTTCAACAACGCTAGTTTTTTTTATCTGAATTTCGTCTAAAGCAAAATGAGCGTGTTCTGGCTCTAAAGAACTTGCAGCAAAAGGATTAAAGTTAAGTCCGCTTCGTTCTTCTATTTCCCCGTATAGAGTAGCGGCTTTAGAGTTAAGTTTTTTGCTCAATTCTGTCATCATGGCATCGATATCAGATTCGAGTAAGGTAGGAATTTGTTGGGGATTATTTAAGAAAGCTGGATCGTCTAAATATTTGGTAGAGCGACGTTGAAGCTGAACAAATCCATTGTGGAATTCATTTTGAGCGTCAAGTCTGATTATCTCCAAGCCATCTCGTAAATGAGTCTGCCATTCAGCATTATTTTGCAGTAAATCTTGCAGTTGTTTTTGAATTTTCTTGATGTCTTGTTCCCACTGGTCTAATTCTTGTTGGCCACGTTGTTGATAGGATTGCCATTCTACTTCTAAAGGACGTTTGATTTGAGTCAAGGCTTTTCCTAATTCTGTTAAAGCTTTTAGCAGTAAGATTTGTCCCCGTTGTTCTTTCACTAATGACCAAATTTTTTCCTGTAGTTCTGGAAGATGACTTTGTTCTAAGTCCTCTTGATCTTTATATTTGAGATAGTCCTGTTTGGCTTTACTTGATACAGGAATGAGACTAATTTGCTCAGGGGAGAGATTTAAGCTGTTGAAAAGTTTTTCTCGATTGCTGTCGATGATTTTTTGATAATTAGTAATGACATCAATTTTTGTTAGCACAAAAATTATGTTTTGACAATGGGGAAGAATTCTTTCTTTAATAAAGTTTAAATCTTCCACTTTCAGAGGAGCTTGAATATCGCTAACAAAGAGAATGGCATCCGCATTAGGAATAAAGGAATAGGTGAGGGCAGTATGTTCAGCATTTAAACTGCCAGTTCCGGGAGTATCTACTAATACTAATCCATCTTTGAGATAGGGATTAGGAGATTCTATCATCAACAATTTAGCTTTTTTTTGATTGCTTTTATTCTTTTGTTCGGTGACGTATTCGGGAATCTCGAAACGGTTGATTTGTTTTGCCTGTCCTTGGCCGATATCTCCTAAGATAACCGTAATTTCTTCCTGTTCAGCATAGGCGATAGTGGAGACTAAATTGGTGGTGATTTTGACATCCACGGGAAAGAGATTAGTTTCATCAATAAAAGCATTGATTAGACTCGATTTTCCCTGTTTAAATTCTCCACAAACTACCACATAAATTTTTTCTTCTGCTAGGTGTTTTTGTGCTTCTTTGAGATGATTCTCTAGATTGGTGTCTTTTTGATTTTTAGCAATAGTAATCTCTTCTTCAAAGAGGCGTAGAATTTGCTGTTTTTGTTGTTGAAAAGTCGTCATAATTAATACTCTACTACAAGCTAGAAGCCTGTGCTACTGGGGTAAAAAACGCTGGAAAAATTTCTCTCCTAACACCCGATAATAGGGTTCTAGAGAAGGTTCAATTAACAGGCGCAAGTTCTGACTAAAATGCTGATTCCATTCTGGGGCAAAGGGATTATTTTGTGAGAGGCTGTCTAGCATTTCGTCATACATTCCTAAAAGTTCACGCCGTTTATCAAGATATTCTCCTCTGGTAATTTGAGCGATCGCTGGATGGGGAAATGTGCCAATTTGTCCTTCCCAATTCAAATTCGGTGCAGGATTACGAAAGCGTAAGTTAACGTATTCTACGGGAATTAAATTAGCCCAATTGAGTGTCAAAGTAGCAAAAGGAGGAAAAAGCAGGGTTTGACCTTTTTGGGGAGTACAACCATAGAAGGGTAGAGTAATATAAACTTTGCCATCTTTGCGTAGAGGAATTGGCCAACCGACGGCTGCTTCTAGGGGGATTAATTGACGAAAGAGGGGCATTTTGCGGACATTTTTTAACAAAAGTTCAGTTTTACCAAGTTGTGGCTGTTCTTCTGTCATAAGAGTAGAGGATTGAGATGTGGTGTTAGTTTGCATGATTAATTACCTTTGGTCGATTAGTTAGGTGCTAAGTCGATATTGTAGGAATTGTAATGATAAGTTCCGTCAGCGTTGTAGTAACCACTAAGTGACTGCTGATCTAAACCTAAAGCGGTTGTTTCACCTATGTTAGTAGTGCCATTAGTGGCTGTAGCTACCATAAAATTATTGCTGTCTTCCCAAGCATTGAGAAATTCATTGGCTGGAACCATTAAGCCTTGTCCGTTTTCTCGACCCGGATCATTGAGAATCACTAAAGGATTATTTGGATCGCTGGTATCAATACCAATAACTTGTACCGCATGATTTGCACCTTGCCCTGGCATTCCATAAGCATTAGCGATGAGATCATCTTCGTCAAGGCCTGTAGGATTACAGATTTCATCAGCATCCACCCCAACGATTACTTTTTCCCCTTGATCCAGTTTATTCGCAATATCTTCTAGGCTACATCCATAGCCTTTATCAACGGGAATACCGTGAGCTTCTAGTAAATTACCAGTACATTCTAAAGGTGTTCCTCCTCCGGGGGTGTACCAACCGTTATCAATAGCCTGCTGTCGTAGTTCATTTTCGTCAAAATCAATGCCTGTTAGTTCATCAAGGATGAATTCTTGGGAGACAACGGCACAGGTATCTTGGTATGTTTGTTGATGCCAATGTTCCATGTCATCGGTCGGATCACCGATGATGTTATCGTCGTTATAACCGACATTTTGAGCATCATAGGCAGTATCGGGAACGCCATCGCCATCGGTGTCTTGGAAATAGGCTTGTTCGTCTAAAATCCCATCGTTATCGAGATCGCTTTGTATCTCCCATGTGTCAGGAATGCCGTCACCATCTGTGTCAATTCCATGAATGACGCTGGTTTGATCTGCGATTCCATCGCCATCGAGATCGCTTTGCATTGTCCAAGTATCGGCAATTCCGTCGCCATCGGTGTCGTATCCTTGTCCAAAGGTTTCGTAACCCACATTCCGCACCCTAAGCTGTCACAGAGAGAAATTACGGAGAGAAAAAATCAAAGTGAGCATAAAAATAAACATAAGGAGCGAAAAAAGGCATTTGAGAAACAGTAAA
>VYMC01000083.1_pt1 | contig 24921 bp, 25 predicted proteins | sample 5115301 | NCBI WGS metagenome assembly VYMC01 (sample SAMN12291802, study PRJNA351875) | freshwater metagenome | isolation source: freshwater lake | place: USA: Michigan, Wintergreen Lake | collected 2013-08-08 | reverse complement strand
AATCCGAAACTGGTTTGGAGAAATCATTAGTTATTTCGAGCAAAGGACAACGAATGGGGTGGTCGAGGGAATCAACAATAAACTTAAACTAATAAAACGGAGAGCCTATGGCTTGAGAAACTTTCGGAATTTTTGGGTTAGAAGTATGTTATCTTGGCATCTTGTCTGTTGATTTAGCATAAAGAGTAACGAAGAACCTAAAATACTTTTATTGCTTAAAGGGATTAATAATAGTTAATTTTTTATCAACAATTAAACCATCTTGCATATCTTCTGAATACAAAATATTTGCATCAGAAAATAAAGCGCAAGCAATCACTAAACTATCCCAAAATGATAGATGGTATTGAGTTCTCAGATTAGATGCAGATTCAAAAATATCAAGATTAAATGAGATAACTTGATATTTTCTATAAAAGGAAACAATTAATTTAAAAAGTTGTTCTTCATCAAGCTTATGCTTTTTAAGTAAATTACAAGAAACCTCGTTAATTATTTGGGTACTGATAATGATGGACTTTTCTTTAATTAATTGTTTTCCCAATATTCTTTTACTTTCTTCTTTTTTATCAGTGGAAAAAGCATAAAGCCAAATATTAGAATCAACAAAACAACTATGATTTTTAAGTTCTGTCATAAATTTTTTCTCGTTTCATAAATTCTAAATTATCAACCTCTATAGGATTTTCCAACAGGTATTCAATCATATCAATTTCAGGTTCACTTTGATTGAGTTGATTTTGAGCTTTAAATGCCGCAATAAGTACCTGTATCTGCTGAATTTGTTCAGGTTTAAGTCCAGTTACATTAATGTTTTTAATCATGGCTACCTTGGAATGATTTTTACTTTAATTATACTAATTACACGCTCTCACAATAATACTCTTCCTTTTTTACATCTTTGACTAAAATTATCGGTGTTTATGAAGAGTTATTATAGGCCTAGCCTTTGAATTATAACAAAGAGAAGCAAACGCGATCGCTTACGTCCCCAATTCATCCTCATCAAAGTTTACTGATTCAATAACCGAGAAATCACCTGTTTTAAGCTAAATCCCCGGCTCTTCTCGACTTTGTGTGATAATTTTTGCTTATGGAATCGTGAAATGCTTATTGGGTAACACTTTTAGGACTATTTTGTCGAAGAAACTATCAGTATAGACCTCGTTTCCACACAGAAACCAGAAGAGCCAATCCCCCTGCAAGGAGAAGTAAACCAACCACGTTATCGCCTTCGGGGACAGACTGCGGTGGCTCTTGTGCAGCTTGAAACAAATAAGCCGCACCTGCATTAAAAGCTTGCAGTCAAATCGGAATAATAACAAATCGGTTTTTAATATAGCGGTGTGCAGTCGTATGAGGTACAGTGTCACGAGCTATAAACCATGCTAGGCAAAGCTTGGTTTGTATCTCACTCAAGCGCTTACCGCTATAGTATCATTAACTGCCAATCAAACTTTAAAAACCCAGTTATGGAATCTTTCTCCCTGTCCCAGCGCTCCCCGCTTCGACAAGGACACAAGTTACTTTGTGTCCTTTTTCAGGCTCAAAATCAGAAATTAGGCCAATCCGACTAATTTAGCGCTGTATTCCCACATTTTTTCGCCTCTTTCCTCGTCGCGAGCTTGGGGAGAAACCCTTTGAACAAAGGATTTACCCTCTTTTTTCTGACGGTTGCCCCAACTCCAGTAAGCGCCGGATTGACGGTATTCGGGGTCAGCCACCACCAGGGCGACTCTTTCCCCGGCTAATTCTTGGGAAACATAGCCACCGGTGATATTTTTCTGGAACCAGGGGAAAAACTGCTGGAAAAAGGGGTAATGATTCCGGAAAAGGGGTGTATCGGCCACACAACCCGGATAGAGGGAAGTAAAAGTAATTCCAGTGGATTTGTGATAGCGTTTGTGCAGTTCCCGCATGGTGAGAACATTACACACCTTACTATCTTTGTAGGCTTTGACCGATTCAAATTTTTTGCCGTCGGCCATAGTAATCGGCTCTTTGAAACCCTTGACAAACCCGTCCAAATCGCCCAAATCGGGACGAGGAGGAATTTTACCGCCTAATTCATCGGGATTATGGGTGACAGTGCCGAGAATGACTAAACGCCGGTCGGGAGAGGGGGAATTTTTTAGGTCTTCCAAGAGCAAATTTGAGAGCAGGAAATGACCTAAATGATTGGTGGCCATGCTCAATTCATAACCGTCGGGACTTCTTAAGGGTTCTTTGAGCAAAGGCAGATAGATAGCGGCATTGCAGACTAAAGCGGTTAGAGGTCTGCCCAAGGCCCGGAAATTTTTAACGAAGCGGCGGACGCTATCGAGGGAACCGAGGTCGATAAATTCAATACAGTAGTTATCCCGGGGAATGTTTAATTCCTTGGCCGCCTGTTCCATTTTCGGGATATCCCGACAGGCCATAACCACAAACCAACCTCTTTGAGCAAGGGATTTAGCGGCGTAGAGACCGACTCCAGAAGTTGTCCCAGTAATGATCACCGTGGGTTTTTGATCTTGTACCATTGTTTGATAGTTTTCGTTAATCGCTCTGGTCTAGGGAATATCCAAGGGATTCCAATCATAAATTTTATGGTTATCTTACCTGACACCAGGCTTCCCTTTACATAACTTCAAGTTTTCGTGAGTGTTCACTTATCAGTGATCAGTTATCAGATTTAAGTTTTAAGTTTACCGATCTCCCTACCACTCTACACCCTACACCCCACACCCCAATCCCCAATTAACGAATCGGTCTAGCTAAATCACCGATTTTAAAACCATTACCGGTAATGATGCGACCGACGCTAGATTGACCATCAGCTTCGACAATTTCGAGAGTGCCAATCGGTTGAGTAATCTGACGGATAACCTTACCCGTTTGCGGATCCTTGACCGTTTGGGTCGTCCTTTCGATGGAAATGCGTAAACCAACACGATAACCTTCTCCCGTACCTTTATTGAGAATTACCTGATTTCCCGCCACGGCAGCCACTAAAGCGGTGACAGTGGGGAGCGAGCGCGGTGTAGCGGCGATTTGTTCGGCTTTATCATTGAGATTACCCACCACCTGCGCTTACCGCCTTATCGGTGGCAATACTGAGTAATTTCCCTTCGTTGGAGGTTTGGGAACCACCCCCAACCCCTAAAACCACGGTTGAACCATCGGATTGATTGGCAGTACCATCTCCCTGAGCGGTGGTAATAATTTCGGCCGTGGTGGTATTAATTGCCCGGACATTTAACTTGACAAAAGCATCGGTTTCTGTCTTGGCAGTGCTAAAAATAATAAACGAGCCACCGGATTGTTTTTTTTGTAAATCGAATTGGGTAATCGAACCGATAATCACCACATCTACCCCCAAAATTTGCCCGATTTGAGCAGCGGTAGCGGCATCTACCCGTCCCGAAGCCCCAAAATTTTGTTCTCTGAGGACGGTATCAATGCGACTGCGCTCAATGACTGTATAGCGACCACTTTCCACCAATTTATTGACGAGAATATCACTGACACCACTGGCCCCACCATTGAGAAATGTTAACCACTGGGAATTACTGAGACCGCTATAATCGAAGTCTAAAACCGCTACCCGCACCTTTTCGCTTTTTTGGGCTAAGAGTAATGGTAAATTGTTAGAGGTAGCTTGGGAGAAAGCTGGTGCGTTGAAGCTAAAACCCAAACTAGAAGCGACTCCCACAAGGGTGATTAGGGCAGAAAAACCACGGATACTATCTCGATCGAACATCATAAGGGATTCTCCAGTCAAATAGAATATAGATCATAATCATCTCAGAATTACTCTAACTATCGAGAGCGAGAATTTTGAATGGCAGTAATTAGACCTCTGACTTCCTCGGTTCCCTCGGAAGCTTCAAAACTCGTGGGAAATTTACCCTTAGCCATCATCCGCAATCCCAAGGGAGCAATACTTAATAAACCCCGTAAATCGCGCCAATAATTGCCCACCACATAGAGTCCGAATTTGCGTTCATCAACCCATCCCCCTGCTTTGACTAATTCCACTAAAACTTTCCGGTGACGAATGGGACGACTACTATCGTCCGACTTGCGAGCGAGTATTTCCTGTTTAATTTTACCGATTTGATCCATGGGGGCCACTTCCATGGGACAAACCGCATTACAGAAATAGCAGCGCGTACACCCCCAAACCCCTGCGGTGCCTTGGTTATAAAGTTCTAGGCGACTTTCCTGATTACCATCGCGGGAATCTGCTAGGGTGCGCTGCGCTTTTGCTAAAGCGTGGGGACCGACAAAATCGGGATTGACTTGCTTGGCATTACATTCCGAATAACAGGCGCCGCACATAATGCAGTTACCCATCTGATTGAGATTGGCTCTTTCTTCTGGAGTTTGCAGAAATTCTCGTTCGGGAATGGTGCGTGCTTGACTACTAATATAAGGTTCAACCTTTTCTAAATCGTCCCAAAACGGTTGCATATTGACGATTAAATCCCGGATAATTGGTAAATTACCCAGGGGTGCGATCGTGATTTCGGGAATTTCTCCAGCATCTTTTTGGCTACAATGGTTTAATTCACTGGCGATATTTTGTTGACAAGCCAAGGACGAACGACCGTTAATTTTCATCCCACAGCTGCCACAAATTGTATTGCGGCAATTTTTACGAAAGGCCAAAGTTCCATCAAGTTCCCATTTGATGCGATTAAGGCAGTCGAGAATTGTATTTCCCGCCTCCACCTCTAGGGTAAAATTTTCTAGGTAGGGGGTGTCGTTGGGTCGTTGACGCAGAATTTTAAAAGAAACTTCCATACTCGGCACGGGGATGAGGGACTCCTAATACTCAGGATAATCGATGTTAACGGGCCAAGGGGGAGCTAGTAATGGTAATTAATCCTTAAGATTTTCCCCGGTCGGTTGAGCCAAGGGGTGGGTATCTAGGCCTAATGATAGATGGGGAAGTTAATCGAAAACAGTTTAATCCCCCCGGATTTACTGCTCTGGGTCATTAGTTTTTTGCCAACTCCAACCACAAGTATAGTTTCTCAATTTCTTGCTAGGTATAGCTTGAGCGGTTTTATGTCCTCACTTTCTCCCCCCTGTTTTCCTTGCACCCGACCAAAAATTGCCAGAGTCTTGTCCAAAAATTTCCTCTCCTCCACAAGGTTTACACTTACTACCTAGTCCGGGGTCTTCTTAGCACGATTGTCATCACCGAACCATCAGTTTTAAAAAATTTATTATTCCCCTCTAGACATTTTTGGCAAGATTTTTGGTATGATCAATTTGTCAGTGTAAACTTAATTGACAGTCAGTCAAAAATCAAGGGACATTAAAAAGTACCATGAGTGATATCTCTCCTACTCCCCTAACCGGGAAAGCTCTACTTCAAAAAGTCAAAGAGTTATCCCACTTACCCCGTCGTGAAACGGCAAAACGTTGTGGTTACTACTCTCAAAGTAAGGATGGCCAAGTTCGGGTCAATTTAACCGACTTTTACGATGCTGTTTTGGGTGCAAAAGGGGTTCCTCTCGATCCCGAAGGCACTAAAGATGGCCGCGGCCGCGAACCCACTTTCCGGGTTAGTGTCCATAAAAATGGTCAAATCGTCATCGGTTCCACCTATACCGAACAAATGAACTTGCAGCCCGGCGATGAGTTTGAAATCAAACTTGGCTACAAGCACATCCACCTCAAACAAACGGAATCAGAAGAACCGGTAGAAGCTTAAATAGGTTACGGAGTAGGGATAAGGACAAAAAAAATCGGCAGTCAAAAGGGCTAGTTTTGACAAGACCGACTAAAAAGACAATATAGATTCTTATCCCTAATTCTAACCCCTGACCGCCTCTTTCATCAACTTGAGGGGTTTCCTTAAGCACTTTTTCTTCTTTTTCGCAACCCCCTAGGGATGGATTTTTGTTGGAGCTAGGCTTTCCCAGAGCAAAGTTCCACAGTTATCCTATGCCTAGAGGGGTTGTTGTTTTATGGGTGTTAGGGATAGGGAAATTTCAACTAATACCCCAAAACCCTACACCCCCACTTCCCTAACACCTAATTGACAATGAACATGGCTGCCTTAATAAAAATTATTATTTTCCTGTTAGCCTGGTTAATTCTCTGGCTGCCGATTGCCATTGGTTTAGGGAGTCGTTTGGGATGGCAACCGCTGCAAGGGACAAAACCTGAGCAGAAATTGCCCCTAGTGGCCTCTCTTTACGTTTTGGCTCCCTTAGTTATCTGGGGATTATTGAAGATAGAGGGGAGCAGCCTCCATAATTACGGATTAATTTGGTCATTTTCCCTATTTATCTCCCTAACTAAAGGATTAATCTTGGCAGTGGTGGGATTAGGGATAATTTTTTTCCTAGAGGGGATTTTGACCTGGGTACATTGGCAGCCCAAAAACCTAACTCGTGCTTTTGCCTTGAGTTTACCCCTGTTGATAGTGGCCCTCTGGGTGGGTATTACCGAGGAATTAATCTTTAGAGGCATCTTTTTGAGTCAATTAAGCCAAGAATACGGTTTTTGGGTGGCGGGAGCCATTTCTAGCCTAATTTTTGCCCTGCTACATCTGCTTTGGGAACGTCAGCAAACGCTGCCGCAACTACCCGGTTTATGTCTGATGGGAATGGTTCTGGTCTGGGCGCGGGCGATCGATCATGGTAGTTTAGGATTAGCTTGGGGACTTCATAGCGGTTGGGTGTGGGGATTAGCCTTGCTAGACAGTGCCGAATTAATGTCTTACAGCGATTCTGGGTTAGTTTGGGTTAAAGGTATATATAACCAACCTTTAGCAGGTTTAGCGGGTATTCTTTGCCTCTTGGGGACAGCTTGGGGGTTAAACTTGTTTCAGTAGCCAAAAGCCAGTAAAAGTGCGGCCTGAATCATCCGGTTGTATGAGAAGAAAGTGCAAACCTTGGCTTTCCTGTTTGGTTGCCTGATAAACATTGGCTGCTGGGGCCACCTCTTCATCTTCGTAGGTCAGAAAAATCCAACGTTCATTTAGACCCGATTCCAAAACTAAACCGCCCGATCGCCCCCTTTCTGTGGGAATATGATCGATGAATACTGGGTTAATTTCCTCTAACCAACGAGCGATGGCAAGAGATTTTTTACCACCGGTAATAACCACACCGGGGATCATGAGAGTGGAGGCTAAACCTAATTTTAAGGGAGAAAATGCCTCTGGTAGGGAAAGAATCGGTATTCTGCGATCACCAAAAAAGTTAACTAAATCAACGGTGGGAAAGCGAGCAAAACGCCACTCTTGACCTAAAAATTGGTCTGGTAGGGGTTGCGGTGGAGGAGAGTCGATATTGATGGGGATTTGCCGTAATTCTAGCTGTTTTTTCAGAGCGTTAACGTGACGGGTTAACTCGATTTTGATCTGTAAATTTTGACCAGCGAGGAGAAATAAATTGGCGCACTGGGGGCGAAAAACTTGGATAATTTCTGGGGAGGAGACTTGACAAGCTTGCTGTAACTGTTGGGTTAACCAGTCGCTATTAGCTTGGGATTGGGGACAGGAATTTTCATAGATAAGATGACCGAGAGGATCGAAAATTAACAATTGCCAGACTGGGCCAAGAGGTGAAGAAGATGAAGATTTATAAAAATCCGCTTGCCAAATAGTCATAATTTAGTCAAAAGCCACCAGTAAAAAGTCAAAAAATGGTCAGGAGTAGAGGTCAATTAAAAATTTTACCTTACCAAGACCTTAAAAATCTAGGAGCGAGACAAAAAAGGCTATATACTAGGGAAAGCTATAGCAAAACATATCGAGACAATGGAAGAAAATTGGCTAGAAATTGGGACAATAGTAGCACCCCAGGGACTGGAGGGAGAATTGCGAGTTTTATCGGTATCAGATTTTCCCGAACGTTTTCAGAAGCGAGGGATTAGGGGAATACAAGAGACCCAGGGGGGAGAAATCCAAGAAATTACGCTGCTCAGGGGACGTGAGCTACCGGGCAAAAATGTTTATATTATCAAGTTAGATGGGGTTGAAAATCGGGAACAGGCCGAAGCTTTGCGCGGATATAAATTATGGGCGAATAAACTAGAAAAACCTCGCCTAAAAGCGGATGAGTATCATGTTAGTGAGCTAGTAAACTTGGAGGTTTATCATCACCTGACAGGAGAAAAAATCGGGGTTGTAGTAGATATTTTGTGGGCGGGTAATGACATTTTAGCAGTGCAACTAGAAGCCAATCTCGCCTCTGTCAAGAAAAAAAGTCTATCCCCCGACTCAAAAGCCACGGTTCTGGTTCCCTTTGTCAAAGAAATTGTTCCACTGGTGGATCTGAAAGCGGCACGCATCGAGATTGCGCCACCCCCGGGGTTATTAGAGATCAATTTGTCATAGACTTATTACTGAACTTCCCCCATACATATCTACTACAATAGCCGAAAATCTTTATCCATCAATGGATACACCCATCAACTTTTCTTGATGGAGCCATGGAATTTGTAACATCTATTAATGGACAAAAATTCTCTCCATTTGCTACAATGGCGGTCATGCATATAGAAAAGGTTCCTAACCGTAATTACCCTCCCGCTGTTCTTCGACCAGATTCCTATCAAGAAGGAGATCAAGTCAAAAAAAGAACCTTGGCCAACGGCTCGGCTGATCTCGCCGAACGCCCTCTCAAAATTACCCGATGATATTATCGACAATAGACATCTTCAAAAATTATAACCCAATCACAGCTTGCTTTTAGCTTGTGTACTAACTGAGTATTTCTAGGGCTGAAATGTATATCTATCGTTGCTAATTCAATTGCACTGAAAAAATATGAGACAATTAAAATCATTTTTACTTGGTTAGATTCCTTAGCTAGAAAAACTTTTAGTCTTAAGATAATATTATGGATAGGTCTAATCTGAAACTAGCTCTCAAAGGGGCAAGCCTGTCAATTAGTGAAGACATTACCGCTGATTTTAAAGTAATGAGAAGTCTTCGTTTGTGCTATAATTTAGATGACTTAATTTCTCGTTCCACTAAAGTTAAAGCCAAAACCTATAAATGCCATCATAACACCTGTAATCGACTAATATTAAGCATTAGAAACCTAGTTGATGAACTACATCACAAAGTAGCTAGATTCTTAGTAGAAAACTTCGATGGGATTTTATTGCCGACATTTGAAGTATCAGAAATGGTCTTAAGGTCTGGAAGAAAAATCCAATCAAAGTCTGTTAGACAGATTTTAACTTGGTCACAGTATCGGTTTAAAATATTCTTAAAATCTAGGGCATTTGAGTACGGAAAAACCGTTATAAATTGTTGTGAAGCTCATAGGTCAAAGACAGTTAGCCGGACTGGTGAATTAATCGATAATTTGGGTGGAAAAAAAGTAGTTAAATCAGAAATTGATGGGCGACAAATGGACAGGTATCCTAATGGAGTACGGGGGTTCTTCCTTTTTGCTCTGGTAGATACACCCTCGTTCAAAGACTCTTTGAGCGTGCATTGTTAACCCACTAATAGAAATGTTAAGCTGTTCCTAATTCAAATTGCTTGTTGAGATGAGGCAAGAGGCAACAGTCAAGGGATTGGGGGAAATTTGGCTAATCCAAGAATAAGCGATTAAAATACGTCTTAGCTTAATGAATGTCAGCAAAAAAGTATCGGTATAAACAGAAATTATGTATAGTCTTGACGTTAATTTTCTTAAAGATCGCCATCTTAACCAAACAGCCTCTAACTTCGAGGTTTCCACCGCTATTGACCTGAGTAAACAAATACCCCTGTTCATCGGTGTGGGAGTTGGGGCCGGATTATTGGCACTGACGGGATTACTCGGTTTAGCCGTCGGTTGGAAAACCGGCGAAGCTCAGGCCAAAATTCAGCAATTGGACGGGGAATTTGGTCAAGTACAAGTCCAAAGTAAAAAACTAGAAGACATCAGAGGGGAACTAAAGGCGGTAGAAGCAGAAAATAAAGCTCTGGTGGGTGTATTCAATCAGATTAGGCCTTGGTCAGCCATTCTCCAAGAAATTCGCCAACAAACTCCTCCTGGTGTGCAGTTAAATAGTGTGCAACAGGTGGAGGTTCCCGCGAACCCCAATCAAGGGCAACCCAATCCGGCTACTCGCTTAAAAATCAGTGGTTTTGCCAGTAATTACGAAGCAGTCAATGATTATCTCTTAACCCTACAAGCTTCTCCTTTTTTGCAGGGTAAGCAAACGGTGATCGAAAGTGCTGCCCTGGCCGATTTACCCGTAGAGGTGGACAATCAGTATAAAAATATTAATATTACTTTCCCCCAAGTGGTTCAATTTGTGATCACCGCCCAATTAAGTGATACTCCCACCACTCAACAACTGCCCAATCTGGTCAGGAATGGAGCGATCGGAGTTATCACTAGGATTAATACTCTCAAACGCCAAGGAGCCATTCAACCATGACCTTTAACGAAGAATTTGAGAAGCTGAAATTAGAAGAATTTCAGGAGTATCCTATCGCTTTCGGGATAAATTTTACTCCCCGTAATAGTGGCATCGCTGCCGCTATGCTAGGTTTACTTGGCTCCCTCTATCTGCTTTTAAACTGGGTGATGCCCGCTTATGATACCTTGCAGCAACTGCAAACCGATGCCGCCGACAAACAACAACTGCTAGATCAACAAAAAAGCCGTCTCGAATTTTCAGAATTCCAGAAAATCGAGAGTCAGTTACAACAACAAAAAGCTATTAAACAGCAAATACTCTCGCTTTTTGCTAGAGAAAGGGACTTAAGCACTATTCTCTTAGATGTTAGTAATATCTTTAAGTCTGGCGATGTTAAGCTGGTTAGTTTTCAACCCCAAGGACTAGAACCGGTGGTAGTCTCCGATGGTTCCCTTGGTAGTGAGGTTAATAATAAGCTCAAACGTCAAACTTTTAACGTCAAGATCCAAGGAAACTATGTTAACACTCAAGAGGTTATTCGGGATTTAGAAAGATTACAGCCGCTCATTTTGCTCAACAGTCTCAATACCCAGATGGAAAAGCAAGGATCGACGTTTAAAGTAGTTAGTACTGGCAACAATAAGGCCACTATCGTTCCCCAAGGCGATCGACCCGTGACCACGACTTTTATTCTCGATGTGATTATTCCTCTCAGTGCCGCCGAATTAGCCAAGTTAGCACCACCCCCACCTCCTGAAGGTCAACCCCCCGCCAGTCCGGGCCAATAATAGTCTTCAATCCGGTGTGAGTATTGCGTTTTTTGTCCGTTGAATCCCGTGATCGTTGAGGAGTGAAGTTAAAGTGAATCCGTCCCGTTATGCCCTATTTATCCCCCCAATGGCCTCGTTTTTATTGATCGCTCCCCTGAGCGTCTTGGCCGAAACCCCCATTTCCTTCCATAATTTAGAGTTAAAATCTTCTACATCAAAAATTGAATTTTCGCAAGAGTTTAGTCAAGAAAATTTACAAAAATCGCTAAATCAGCTTGTCCCTTCCAGCGCGGCCGTAGAAAAGGAAATCAGCGATCGCATTTTAGCCAGTGAAAAACTGCTCGCCCAAAGTGCGCCCCTTGTCCCCAATCCGGAAATTATCATTCAAGGCATACCTCAAGCCCCCGGCGCTCCTACCCTACCCCGGGCCGTCGCCCCACCAGTGGGAGATATTGCCATCTCTAACATCGATGCTAGTGCCGAAAAGATCAAATTTGATCGCAATATCAACGTACCTCGTGTTTTACTGCGGGAAGCTTCCGCTAGAGAAGTGTTAATGACCCTGGCTAACATTGCTGGTTATAACGTCGTTTTCACCAGCGCCCAAGGAGAAGCTAACGCCGCTTCTCAGACAGTTTCCTTGGAATTTACTAACGAATCGGTGGAAAACATTTTTAACGCCGTGTTGTTAGTTTCCGGACTCCAGGCCAACCGTCAGGGTAAAACCATCTTTGTCGGGGCGCAATTACCCCAGGGCGCTCGTAACCTGATTAGCCGTACCCTGCGCCTCAACCAAGTTAAAGCCGTCGCCGCCGCCACTTTCCTCGCCAGCCAAGGGGCAGAATACCAGCGTTTAGTTACCAAAACCGAGGATATCGTCGATCCCCTCACCCAACGGGTAATCGGTCGCAGGGATGTTCCTCCCACCCTAGAGCCACTGAAACCCCAAAACACAGAAGGCTCAAAAGCTGCCCTACTTTTAACTGGTTTAAGAATTGCCGCCGACGAGCGCCTTAATTCTATCAATTTAATCGGCGAACCCCGACAAGTCCAGATCGCCACCTCTTTATTAACCCAACTGGATGCCCGTCGCCGTCAGGTGGTGGTTAACGTCAAAGTTATCGATGTCGACCTGAGCAATTTGGACGAATTTAACAGTAGTTTTTCTTTCGGTTTTAACGATGGTTTCTTCGTTCAAGATAACGGGGCGGCGGTGCTGAACTTTGGCAATATCAACCCACCCAGTAGTGGGACTGTATCCCAACCGGGGGCTTTTGCACAGCCAGTTGTGCCTATTAGGAATATCATATCGGGTACGGGGACAGCAGAAATTCAACCTTTTCTTGACATTCAGAATGCACCCTTTAGCAATATTGTCCAAGGTTTTAATCAATTTAGCCAAAGTATAAGTCCTTACACCCGCCCCAGCTTTGGCCGCTTTAATAACCCTTTTCAGCCCGGATTGAGTGAATTTACACCAGGCGAGCCAGCCACGTTCAATCCCATCACCGGAGTCACTACACCTGGTAAACCAGATGTCTTCACCTACAAACCTCCGACCCTATTCCAATATCCCCAAAAATTCCTGATGACCCTGCAAGCATCGATTCAGACAAGACGAGCTAAGATTCTCACCGATCCCTCCCTGGTGGTGCAGGAAGGTCAACAGGCCACCGTGAAGCTGACCCAGCAAGTGCTAGTCAGTGTTAAAACAGAGGTTGATCCCGATAGCGGTGTGAGAACTACAACTCCTGAGTTTGGTGATGCTGGACTGACCTTAACCGTCGATGTGAATCAAATTGACGATAATGGTTACATCAGTTTAAATGTCGCCCCTAAAATTGCCGAACCCGGGCCCCCGATTGAATTTGATAGCGGTGGTCTCACAGTCAACACATTGACTCCTTTGTTTTCCAGGGAATTATTATCGGGTTTAATTCGTCTCCGGGATGGACAGAGTTTAATTCTTTCCGGGATTATCCAAGAGCGCCAACAGAGTTCTGAGAAAAAAGTGCCGATTTTAGGCGACATTCCCATTTTAGGGGCTTTATTCCGCAGTCGTAGCAATACCACCAATCGCTCGGAGGTGATTATTCTCCTCACTCCCAAAATCATCGAAGATACGGCCACCTCTACCCTCGGTATCAACTATCAACCGGGCCAAGATGCGGCGGAAATGCTTCAGCGTCAAGGTTTTCCTGTACAACCGCGACAGTAATCAGCTTTTTCTCAGTTATCAGTAATCAGTTATCATACTAAATCTGGTTATTAAAGACTGATTATTTATTCCCCTTTTTGCCTTTTGCATGGGCAAAAAACGGGTTTCTCCTAGAAACCCGTTTTCTGTGCATTACTCAACGGATTTAGTATCAGTAATCAGCTTCTGAAGCTTTTGCCTCTTGCATGAGTGCCTCTCCTGATAACTAGCCCATACTCAACGGATTTAGTATAATAATAAGATGGAGCCGAATTCGCCAGTCTAAATATTCCTTTATCAGTTAAAAAAACGAATAGCAACAGTCAGCTATTTTAGGATTTACTAACCGCCGATTCCAGCATAGTAATTGTTCCCCGATTAGCATTAAATTCTACTGCAATACCGATGGGAATAGTTTCAATAATTTCTAAATGTCCGATAGTTAATCCTAGACAAGCGGGAATTTTTAAGGGTTGGATATATTCTTGGATCACTTCTTCTAACGTCAAAGAACCATAGTCACTATCGGCACTACAATTGCTGCATTGGCCGAAGATAAACCCTGCTAAATTATCGAAAATTCCCGCTAATTTTAATTGATTTAACAGGCGATCAATTTCATAAACATCTTCACCAATATCTTCTAAAAATAGAATAGCTCCGGTAAAATCTGGTAGATAGGGAGAGCCAACTATTGAGGCTAAAGTGGTTAAGTTACCCCCAATTAATTTACCTTTTGCTTGACCTTTAGTAATAGTCTGGATGCGGTTTTTTACCTGCATTAAACGATTAGCATCATCGGGATCGGGAAGATTTCTAAAAGTTAACTTTTCCCCAGAAAATAAAACCTGTCGAAAGCTTTCAGTTTGAGCAGTGCGCCAACTAGAAAAGCCATTGGGAGCATGGAAAGTAACTAAACCAGTTTTGGCATAAATAGCCAATAATAAAGAAGTTATATCACTAAAACCACAGATAATTTTCGGATGACGACGAATTAAATCATAGTCCAGATAAGGTAATAAACGAGCGCTGCCCCAACCGCCGCGAATTGGTAAAATTAGGGCAATAGTATCATCGGCAAAAAATTGATTTATATCCGACGCTCGCTCCCTATCTTTACCGGCTAAGTAACCATAACGATTTAAAGCGTATTGACCAACTTTTGGGACTAATTTTAGGGCTTTAACTGCTTCAATAACTATATTCAAATCATCTTTTTTAAAAGTTGCCCCCGCCGGACTAATAATACCCACTCCATCGCCAGGTTGTAGATTTGGCGGTTTAATTAGAGGAAAATTACTGCTCACAACTTTTCTGGGAATTAGGGAAAAACTAACAGCAGTTAGGGCAGTAGTAGTGAGAAATTGACGGCGCTTCATTCTGATAGTTTTTTAGAGAAATTGCAAGGGAAATAAGAATTTAAGTAGGTAGGCGTTAAAAATTATCAGATGCCCCCCTTATTAAGGGGGGACTAAGGGGGGATCCGCACCCCCCTTATTAAGGGGGGACTAAGGGGGGACTAAGGGGGGATCGAACCTACAAATCCATTTTTAATTTAATTATAACCAGCTACTTAGGGATTACTGCTCAGAAAAAAAGTTTTCACAATTGCGCCAGCTAAGAGGACAATTAATGCCCAAGCCTGATATTTTTGGTTTACTTGTAATGAGTTTAGTCGATTTTCTATTCCCTCAACTTTTCCCGTTAACACCGCTTGTCCTACCTTTAAATCCGTCACATCTTTTTGTAACGAATCAATTTTTCCCCCCATCCGCGTCAAGATAGTTTCTAGGGAATAAGTAACCGTTTCCTGAGATTGATTCATTTGTTCAAGACCTTTCAGTTAATTGTTGCCCTAGAAAAGCCATTATGATTCCGATTTTGCCATATCGCGAATGATATCGCCGCGAGTGATAATACCGATTACTTTGTGGGTTTCTTCCTCAATTACCGGTAAACGGCGCACATGACGATCATACATTAACGAGGCCGCTTCTTTCAAAGAGCGATCGCCTGTGATACTAATAGGTTTATCGGTCATTACTTCTCCCACGGTTTGACCGAGAGCTTTATGGAGCAATTTCTCGTGACGGCTAGGATTTTGTAGATAGATGACGCTATCGAGGAGCATAATGTAAGGAGGAGCTTCTACTCCCGTTTCTTGCCACATAAGGTCTGTTTCGGAAATAACGCCAATCAGTCGTATATTGTCATCCACCACGGGTAAACCACTAAACCGCTTTTCGGCCAAAATCTTCACTGCTTCGGACAGAGAAGTGTTAGCGGTGACGGTGATGGGATTGGGAGTCATGATATCGGCAACTGTTTTCGTCATCTTAGCGACCTGCGATAATAATGCTTTCTCTTCCCATCTTATCATTAGGGTAATCAGTCGCCGCTTAATTATGACTGTTCTTCAATCTTCGGCTGAGAAAATGGTATAAGATAAAAAGGAAATGGGATATTAATTTAGTTAGTTGACAAGCAAAAAGAAAAATGATCGCTCAAACTCAATACCCAGAAAGAATGACCCCGGAAGAGTATCTAGAATGGGAAGCTACACAGGAATGTCGCCATGAATATATTAATGGGGAAATTATCGCCATGACTGGGGGTAGTCTGCCCCATAATGATATTACCTTGAATTTTTATACTGCTTTAAGATTTCATCTCCGTCCGCGAGGCTGTCGAGTCAATGTATCTGATGTGAAAGTACAAGCTAATAATAGTCGTTATTTTTATCCCGATTTGGTGATTAGTTGCGATTTTAGGGATAGAGAATCTCGTAATTTTATTCAACATCCACAAGTTATTATTGAAGTGCTTTCCCCCAGCACAGGAAACTATGATCGCACTAAAAAGTTACAATATTATCGTCAGATTTCTAGTTTACAAGAATACGTTTTAGTCGATGCCGAATCGATTAGTGTTGAGGTTTATCGTCGCGGTGAAGATAAAATTTGGTTTTACTGCGCTTATAGTCAGGGGGAAGAAATTATTCTATCTAGTCTCGATTTTCACTGTGCGATCGAGTTAATCTATGAAGGGATAAGTTTCAATTAAAGAAAGTTTACAAACCGGTCAAACATTCCTAGACTTAAAATAAATACGTCCCGATTGTTTCGATAAATTCTATGTTACCGCCCCTATTAGTTCTTGATCCCTTGTTAGAAAGCTGGTTACGAGAAGATCTCGGTAGAGGCGATCGCACCACCCAAGCAATTTTCTTCGGTCATGCTAAAATTGGTCAAGCTAGTTGGATTGCCAAGGAAGCGGGAGTTATTGCCGGTTTACCCGTAGCTGAACGAGTTTTTCAACTGCTTAACCCCACTATTCACTTTACCCCCACCGTTGCTGAGGGGGAATTCTGTGCTAAGTCTAAGGTTATTGCCGAAATAGAAGGTTCCTTCGATGCGCTGTTAATCGGGGAAAGAGTCGCTTTAAATCTTGCCATGCGCTTGAGTGGAATCGCTAGTGCCACTCGTCAGTATGTGGAGAAAATTGCCGATTTATCGACAAGATTGGTGGATACTCGCAAAACTACCCCCGGATTGCGAATTTTAGAAAAATATGCCTCCGGTATCGGTGGTGCGATTAACCATCGTTTGGGGTTAGATGATGCAATTATGATTAAAGATAATCATATTCAAGCAGCCGGCAGCATTGAGGAAGCAGTGCTTCGTGTACGGCAAAATATGCCCTATCCTCTCACAATTGAGGTGGAAACCAGTCAATTAGAAGAAGTGAATCAAGCTCTGCAGCAGGAGGTAGAGATCATTATGTTAGATAATATGGATTTAGAGATGATGCAAACTGCTGTGGAAATGATCCGCAATTTTAATAGTAAAACCAAAATAGAAGCATCGGGAAATATTACCCTCGATCGCATTCGCAACGTGGCCGAAACAGGAGTAGATTATATTTCCACTAGCGCCCCAATTACCCGTTCTACTTGGTTAGATATCAGTATGAGAATTGATTAAAAGGCCATATCAGTTATCAGTGAACTTAAAACGGTTCTTCGGTTTGTGTTATGCAATAGACGGGGGTTATAAGGGATGAAACCCTTATAGAGAGATATCTTAGGCAATTTTTGTCAATTGTTTTTGATCTAGAACGAACTAATCAATTAAGTCTCTTGCCAAATAAGGATTTGGTTGATTTATGCCCCCCGATCAAACCATATCAAGTAATAAATAACCCTTAAAACTCAAATCTGATCAGTGATCACTGAGTCCTATCTATTCTAACCTCGATCGCATCGCCAATATTTAGGTGTAATTGCTTTTGGGCGCTACCACTATTGACGGCAATTTCTAACCCCCCGTGACTACCGATAAAAGCGACTATTTCCCCCGAAGGAACATCACTGTAGGTGTTTTTTGCGGGGATAATTTTTGGACCCAACTGCACTGACCAATTTTTTCCCTCTAGGAGATAATCGGGAATATTGCTGATTAAATTGCCAAAAATGTCGATATATTGAATTTGACCCCTAATTTTATCTTCCTCGATTTGCGGAACAGCGATCGCTAACTGTTGCAAGCTATCGGGATCAATAATCTCACCTAACATTTCTAGGGGTACTCCCCGGGCCAAATAAGCGGCCACAGCAGCAAAAATATCACGACCGTGAAAAGTAGTGCTAGGGTTAGGAGTGCGCCAATAGAAAAAATTATTGAGATTAACGGCAGATATAGCGGGAGATTGGCTTAAAATGCCACTAAATAAACCATTATCTGGCCCGACTAAATAACCACCAGCAAAACGAATCCCTACCCCGCGTCTTTTGCTTCCCACCCCCGGATCTATAACTGCCAGATGAATAGTGCCTTGGGGAAAATATTGATAGGCATTGAGGAGGATAAAACGAGCAGTGTAAAGGTCTTGGGGCGAAATTTGATGATTCAGATCGATCGTGCGAGCATGAGGGGCAATTCCCGCGATTACTCCCTTGATAATGCCTACATAACCGTCCTGTAGTCCAAAATCGCTAGTAAGGGTTATTAGTGCCTGTTCCGTCATTGACTTGTCCCTAGGGTTGCCAAAACCGTTAATAAATCTTAACGTCAAATTCAGTAACTAAAGATACAGTTTACCGAGGAGAATGTTATGATTTAGATACAAGATAAGTTAAGTCGCTCAAAAGTCTGTCCATCATGAACAAAAATCGTCAGCAAGTCCTAACACAAGCCGCCGTCGCTCATAGGGAAACACTCCGCAGAAATTTACAACACCGACTGGAAGTGGCTAGAGCGCAGGGAAATGAAGCTTTAGTACGTCAATTGGAAGCAGAGGCGGCCTATTTGCACCTTCGTTAGATTTAATCGGTGTTTGGTCATAGTCTAGTTGTCGGTTTCTAGTGATCGGTATGCCGGTCACTTTTTTTGGGCGAATTTTTTTTTAATTGCTGATATCTTAACTGGCAATCCCTAAAATAGAAGGAACAGCAGTTTAGAGGTCAAATAATTATGGCTTTTTTTAGGCAATACATCGCCCCGTTCCTGACTATCTTAGTGTTTTTAGTTGCTTTGGTTGCCACCGGCATCCGGATTTTTTTACCAGCAGATTTAGCGGCACCTGCTCCGATCGAGCCATCCCTAGGCATAATTTTCTCTTATCCTTGGCATGGCTAACCTTCCCGAAAATTATCAGCTGCGACTGGGCAAAATGCGCGATCGCTATCTACTCATTAATTTTCTCACCCGCAGCTATCAAGAATTTTTTCCCGAACAAAAAAACCTCTCCCATCTAGCTGATACAGTCAGACAGTTTTTTGGCCTCGATACTCCCCTGTGGATCGTCGAAGGAGAACAAACGGCGATCGCTTGTCTCTGGATGGGGAGCGCCGTCGATCAGGTGACAGGCGATCGCTATGGTCATATTTTCCTAATTTACGTCGCTCCCCAGCATCGTCGCCAAGGTATCGCCACCGCACTAATCGATCGAGCTAAGGATTGGGCAAAAAGTCGCGGACAAACCCGCATCGGTTTACAGGTCTTCATCAATAACGACAATGCTCTCAATCTCTACCAAAATCTCGGCTTTCAAACTCGCTCTTTGCTGATGTGGAAAAATATTTAGAAACTGTTAGGAGTCAGGAGACAAGAGATTATTTTATTTATTCTCCCCACACCCCACACCCTAGGAAAAACTTTTTCAGCAAACCCTAATTATTGTCGATCGAGCGACAAAGGTTAAAATTTGGGAAACACTGGAATACACTGGCAGTCAACGTGGCAAAAACACGCTATTTTAGTAACCTACACTAACCGCGCTTTAGGAGTAAGCAGTTTTCATGGACTCCCTGACAACCCTCCAATGTCAAAATCTAACTTGTCTATCCCCGAACGCTCTCACTAATAGATTCTGTGAAAAGTGCGGTACTCCTTTAGTTAAGCGCTATTTATGGATGATGGGTGATTGGGTGAGAACCTATTATCGTATTGGTGCGCTAATTGATAATCGTTATTTGGTCAAACAACCACAAATTGTTGTTGATACTAAACCCGCGCAAGCACCCCAAGCACCAGAAGAACCTCCTAGCTGGCTCTCCCTCTACCTAAAATTGTTACCATTCCATCTCCATATTCCCCAAGTCTATGGCTATATTCCCAGTCCCGAAGAACGCTTAAATATGGACATCTGGCTGTTAGAATACGGCAATATTCCCCTCGATGAAACGGGAGAATTAATATATCCAGAACTATTGCCTACTCTAGCCGAAGTTTGGTCGCAAGCTTCCGATTTAAGACAAATTCACTGGTTATGGCAAACGGCCAAACTCTGGCATCCCCTCCAGAAAAAAGCTGTGGTTTCTAGTCTGCTTAACCCTTTTCTGACGAGAGTGAATAATCAGCTGCTGCAATTGCTAGAATTAAGCAAAGATGAGGCCACTGCTCCCAATTTAAAAGATTTAGGAGCTTTCTGGACCGGTCTGATCCCGACGGCAGCCGCTAATATTCAAGATTTTCTCACATCCCTAACCCAAGAACTAGAATCCGGTGATCTCGATCGCCCAGAATCCCTGATCGCTATTCTCGATTATGCACTACAGCACTACGGTGCGGGTCAAGAGCGCAGCTATGAGATTTTCACCTGCACCGATACCGGTCCGCTGCGGGAACACAACGAGGATGGCTGTTATCCCCCAGCTAATCAGGCCATAACCCTGTCTAATGGTCAAAATCCCCTGGCGATTGTCTGTGATGGCATCGGTGGTCAGGAAGGGGGCGAAATCGCTGCTCAATTGGCGATCGAAACCCTGCCTAGGGAAATTAATCCCAGTCCCACCACTGATAGGGAATTCTATCCCGATAGTTACAGTCTTGTCCTCGAACGGGCGATTCGTGTCACCAATGATCTGATCAGTCAACGCAACGATCAGGAGTCAAGACAAGATCGCCAGCGCATGGGTACTACTCTAGTTATGGCCTTTGGCCATGCTCAGGAAATGTACGCAGCCCATGTGGGGGATTCCCGTATCTATTGGATTACCCCCCAGGGTTGTCATCAAGTGACGGTAGATGATGATCTCGCTTCTAGGGAAGTGAAATTAGGCTATCTCCTCTATCGTGATGCCATACAGTATCCCAACGCGGGCGCTTTGGTGCAAGCTTTGGGCATGGGTAGCGCCACTAATCTCCATCCCACTGTTCAGAGGTTGATTGTTGATCAAGATTGTGTTTTTCTCCTCTGTTCCGATGGTTTAAGTGATTATGATCGGGTAGAACAATACTGGGACAGTGAAATTCTGCCCCTTTTGCGAGGAGAGAAAACCGTGACGGCCGTGGGGGAAAGTTTATTACAACTAGCTAACCAGAAAAACGGTCACGATAACTCCACCATCGCCCTAGTTTATTGTCGGGTAGTTCCTGCGGCTGAACCTGTCACGCCTTTAGTTTATGCTGAGGTCAAAGAACGAATTATTCTTATTCCCCATCTTAATGACCAAGATTTTGATCACAACGGGGACACCGACCCCGGAGAAAAAGTGGTGACGGCAATACCCACTCCCCCCCCTGCATCTTCTTCGGTTTCTAGTCGTACTTTTCCCCCCGCGCTCACTAGCGTTTCACCCCCGAGGCTGGCGATCGCTATCGGTGTTCTCGGTTTGCTGGCTGCGATCGCTTGGCAATTCTTGGGTCGTCATCCCGCTCCCAATCCATCGATTTCTCCCGCACCCGTCACCAGTCCCACGACCGGGACGACACCTCCCGCACCCGTCACCGGTCCGAGTCCCCCCAATGCTTCTCCTAACTAGGGTTTGCGGCAAAAAGTTGTTCGTGGGAACAGGGTGTGGGGTTTTACCTGACAATTAATCGGCTTGTCGGGGGTTGCCTGAGCGAGTTAAGATAAAATGCCTGATTAACTGCCGAGTCTATCATATATGGTTGATGCTGCAACGTTCCCCTCCGACACCTCCGCGATCATTGATGCCTTTGAAACGCCTCTAGAGTTTAACTTTCAACTGCCGGATCCCGAAGATGAAACTATCCAAGATCATGATTTTCAGCAGCAACTGGATTCTTTTTGGAAAGTCTGCGATCGCTTTGATTTGCAAACGGAAATCTGGCGAGGGCGAATTTTGCGAGCTATTCGCGACCGGGAGAAGCAAGGCGGTGATAGTCGCGGTACGGGCTTTTTAAACTGGTTAAAACAGCGAGAAATCACTAAAAGTCAAGCTTATGCTCTGATTCAATTGGCTAATAGTGCCGATACTCTCCTCGCAGAAGGACAACTGGATCCCGATAGTATCAATAATTTTAGTAAACGGGCCTTCGTAGAAACGGCCAAATCTGCCCCCGAAATTCAAAAATTAGTCAGTGATGCAGCCCGACAAGGGGAGAGAATTACCCGTCGAGAGGTGAAGCAATTGGCCGATGAATGGACGGCGATGAGTTCAGAATTACTACCTGATGAGGTGAAGGAAAAAGCCAGCGATGGTAGTTTACCGGCGCGTCATCTCGCTCCCCTAGTGAAAGAATTAGAAAAGTTACCCGATACTCATATCGACACTCTCCGTCAAGAAATCGCCGCTAATCCCGATGTAGATACGGTAAAATTAATCACCTCGGAAGCACGCAGTTTAGCCAAATATCTCGACGCGGCGGCCCAAGTGCAGACTCTCAGACGGGGTAATTTAGATATTGAGATGGCTCTAGAAGAAGCTTTGCGCGTCGATTGTCTAAATACGGCGGCGGATCTGGTTAAACAAGCCACACAATTAGAGCAAGCCGTAGCTAAACTTTATACTACTTGGAAACGTTTGGGTAGTTTGTCCGATCGCCTCTATGTGGATACGGGAGCAAGTAATCCCCATCTGCGATCGATGTTAACCTGTTTGGAAAGTTTAACCAGTGAAGTGATCGAAGTAGAACTGGATGAGGGTGGGCAAAAAACGGTACGTTTACGCATTATCAGCGATGGGGAAAGTTAGATGCTTTGTTGAGTGTTGGGGTTTTAGGGTTTTAGCTGAAATTCCCCATTTCCCTAACGGCTTGCTGCTATAATCTCTGAATATACTCAAATTTTATGAAAACTTATTAACAAATACTTGACTTTATGCTAAAAATCAAGGAAAAAAAACCAATAATTAGCATCGGTTCCATAACTGCGGCGATCTTGCTCAGTTTAACCCTAATTCCTGCAGCTATGGCCAAGGATGTGCTTCTGAGAGTGGGCATTGTCCAACGTTTTGGCGATGAAGCTAAGGAAAAATTAACCCTGAGCAGTACCAGTAATGATAATCTCACCCTCCGCATGGTGGGAGAAGATGGCCAACCCCAAACCCTGCAAACCAATCGCCTACAATTAGAAGTTATTCCCCGTCCCCTCGCTTCTCCCATCCTCCAAGAAAAAGTCATTTTGAGCGACCACGCCACCTTTGAAACCGCCGAAAATAGCGCCAAAAATTGGGCAAAAATGGGCATTAAAGTGGAAATCACCCAACCCGGACGCTGGCAGGTTTGGGCAAAGCGAGAAGTTTATGAAAATCCCCTAGTGCGACATTGGTTGCTGACCAGTTTGCAAGCCAAAGGCTACAATCAACCCTATATTAATAGTGTTTTACTCAAAGAAAAGCCGCAAGTTTCTTTCCAAATCAACGGGGTGCGCTATTTTCCCAAAGAATTGGAAATCGAGAGCCAAAAAAACCTGATTCAAGTCACCCATAGCCCCGATCAGGTACGTTTGTACGGTGGGACTATGCGCCTACAGCCCAACGCCTACGGCACTTTTACCCTAGTTAATAACGTTCCCCTCGAAACCTACCTGCGCGGGGTTGTACCCCACGAAATCGGTCATGATGCCCCAGAAAGTGCCACCCGGTCCCAAACTATTATCGCCCGCACCTACGCCCTCCGCAATCTCCGCCGTTTTCAAGCCGATAATTACGAACTCTGTGCCGATACTCATTGTCAAGTTTATTATGGATTGACGGGAACTAATCCCCGGGCTGATCAAGCGATCGCAGCCACTCAAGGCCTGGTTTTAACCTACCAAAATGAGTTAGTGGATGCCCTTTATTCCTCCACCACCGGTGGAATAACTGCCCTCTTTAGTGATGTGTGGGATGGGGAAGAAAGACCTTATCTCCGGGCAGTGGTGGACTCCCCTAATCGAGTCTGGGATCTGTCGAAACAATCCCTCGCTAATGAGACAACTTTTCGCCAGTTTATTAATCTTAAAGATGGTTTTAATGAGACGGGACGACGGGTTTTTCGCTGGCAAAAACAAGCTTCTTTAGCCGATTTGAGTCAAGACCTAGAAACCTATCTAACACGGCGAAAACATCCCCTTGCCGACCTCCAGAAAATCCAATGGATGGAAGTGACTAAGCGCTCTCCTTCCGGTCGGATTCTGACTATGACTATTCAAACCGATAAGGGGATTTTGGAACTGCATAAAAATGAGGTGCGAAGCGCTTTTGGACCGCCTCGCAGTACCCTATTCTACATCGATCCTATCTACGATACCAATCGACAGATCCAGGGTTATAACTTTATTGGTGGCGGTTTCGGCCACGGGGTGGGATTAAGTCAATTTGGTTCCTATAATTTAGCCCGTTTGGGTTGGTCTCCCGAACAAATTCTCGCTTTCTATTATCCCGGCACTACCATTCAACCTCTCAATAATTCGATTATCTTTTGGCGAGGAAATTAATCAGTTATCAGTTATCAGTTTCTGAAGGCAATAGGCAATAGGCAATAGGCAAGAGAAAGGCTCTGACAATTCTCCTACCTAAAAAGAGGATTAGAAACTAAGTAAATCAAATGTTTGACTAAAATTTACCGAAATTTTGGGTTAAAGCCCCGTCCTTTTAGGACGGCTTTTTAAACTATAGCTTGTTAACTTAACTTTTATTGTGCTATAGAACCTATTTGGTATCTTAGGATACAGCTAATCGTCGTAGTAGAAGTCGAAGAAAACAGAGATAAATTTTGGTAGTGGAGTGCTGTAAAGTAGGCTCAAAATTTTTGACTAAAGATTTGCAGCGTTCCATCCAAGAATTACTTCTTTCAATCACCCATCGAGTTTTTACAGGTACGAATCCTGATAAACCCTTCTCCGCTTTTTCGG